>Ga0105249_10000015_pt1 | contig 282138 bp, 275 predicted proteins | sample KBSS44metaG_FD_81522 | JGI IMG/M metagenome (GOLD analysis project Ga0105249, IMG submission 81522) | Switchgrass rhizosphere microbial communities from Kellogg Biological Station, Michigan, USA - KBS S4-4 metaG | ecosystem: Host-associated > Plants > Roots > Rhizosphere > Soil | place... | reverse complement strand
GTAGGCCTCCTTCATCCAGTCCAGATCAATGACATGGTGGAGCGAGCACAGCGCCACTCCCCGTTTGCTTCTCGCCAGATTGGCTATCCGTTGTCGGTTCGTAGACAGGTTTGTGGGGTTCAGAGTCCCCTCCCATGTTTCAGGTCAACGGTTCTCTACACATGACGCCTCCCTTCGCTCCGTCGGGTCCCGGTGAGCCCAGTTCCCCGATTTCGCCGCTACTATGAAGGCGCTACGACTTCCCGCTCACGCATTCCTGGCCCCTTATGGTTTCGGTCGCAGATCCCACACGCGCCTCCCATATTCGTGTTCGCCGAGGCGCTCCCGATGGGCATGGAGGACGCCCATCAGGCCTGGAACCGTGGTCAGCCGGCGGTTCCTGTTCCGGCGTGCTTCGCGCGTGGACGCAAACGGGAGCTCTCAGGTTCCCTGGCCATCCATCCCATGCCTTGGCCCTGTTCCAAGACCCCGGCCGAGCTGACAGGTCCTCGCCATAGCAGTCCCGCCAGTGCTGCCCCCGGGCCCAACACACCGAAGGCCTCAGCACCATATGATTTCGAGGCTAACCCAAGGCTTTGGCATCCGCTGTCTACGCTTCACGAGCGGCGTTGCCGTCGCCCATGCAAGACTCGCTTCCGGCTGGCGGGCTGCGCCTTTACCGGGAGGGGGTCGAACCCTCTGGATGACTTCGAAAGGTTTCAGGATCTACATTCCGTTCTCCTTTCCAGGGCTTCCCCTGACGCAAGCTGGGTCCGTAGCGAACGCCTCGTCCACAAACTCGTCGCCTTCAACGATCGCGACAGGGCCGCACAACAGCGTATCCGCGGCCTGATCTGGGACTATTATCGCGACCTCAAGGCCTATCGCGATGCGCCCTCGTCGGCTCGCCGCGCAAGCCTGCGTGCACGGTTCGACCGCATCTTCCGCCGCACGACGGGCTTCGTCATGCTCGATCGCCTGCTCAAACGGCTCTACGCCAATCGCTCCGAACTACTCGTCGTGCTCGACCGGCCAGACATACCGCTCCACACCAACGGATCCGAAAATGACATTCGATCCCAAGTGACCAAGCGCAAAATCTCCGGCGGAACCCGAAGCGATGACGGGCGCACATGCCGCGATGCTTTCCTCGGCATCGCCAAGACATGCGCCAAGCTCGGCATCTCGTTCTGGCACTATCTGGGTGAACGTCTCAAAGTCGCCAATTCGCCGGATGTCCCATATTTCCCGGATATCGTCTTCGGAAGATCTGCTCTGGCTTAAGCGCCCGCACTTTTGCTCCTATTACTCGGTCACGATCAATGATATTGATTTTGTGGATTTCTTCGCGCGGGATACGCGGCGGCTGCCAGGTCAAGAGATGTAGAGAGGAGACGAGTATGCCCGGATTTGCGCTCAGCGCGCGTACAAGATCGTCCGGCGACCGCGGCTATGGCAGGCACTCGGCACCATGCCGTTGAGGATGGGCATGGTGGGAGGCGGGCCGGGCGGGTTTATCGGACCCGTTCATCGGCTGGCCGCTCATCTGGACGGCGAGATCGACCTCGTTGCCGGCGCGTTCAGCAGCGATGCCGAGCGATCGCAAGACGCTGGGCGCCGCTTCGGAATCGACCCTGCCCGCGCCTATCCCGATGTCGCCACGATGCTGGCCTGCGAGCGCCAGCGGAGCGATCCCATCGATTTCGTCACGATCGCCAGCCCCAACCACACCCATCTGCCGGCCGCTCGCGCCGCGCTCGAGGCGCGATTTGCGGTCTTCAGCGACAAGCCGGCGACCGCGACCTGGGAAGAGGCGGTGGCACTCGCCAACTTGGTTAGAGCGGCCACAGTGCCCTATCGACTGACCTATACCTATTCCGGCTATCCGCTCGTGCGCGAGGCGCGGGCGCGGATCGCAGCCGGCGATCTGGGCGAGATCCGCAAGGTCGTGGTGGAATATCCGCAGGGCTGGCTGGCGCAGGACGCGCAGAGCAAGCAGGCGGAATGGCGCGTCGATCCCGGTCGCGCCGGCGAAGGCGGTTGCATTGCCGACATTGGTGTCCACGCGCTGCATCTCGCCGAATTCACGACCGGCCTTCGCGTCAACGAACTGCTCGCCGATCTGGGCCACGTCGTGCCGGGAAGACTGCTCGACGACGATTGCTCGGTGTTGCTCAGGTTCGAGAATGGCGCGCGCGGTGTGCTGCTCGCCTCGCAGATCGAGGTTGGCGAAGGCAACGCGCTGCGCATCCGTATCTATGGCGAGCGTGGCGGGCTGGTCTGGCGTCAGGAGGACCCCAATCGACTCTGGCTCCATCGCGGCGACGGGCGCACCGAACTGATCCGTGCGGGCGATGCGTCGCTGGGCGCCGACGCGCTCGCTCGCACGCGAACGCCGGGTGGCCACCCGGAAGGCTATATCGAGGCATTTGCGAACCTGTATCGCGATTTCGCCGCGCTGCTGCGCAGCGAGCCCTCTCCCCTGCTTCCGGGGATCGAGGAAGGCATTCGTGGCATGGCGTTCATCTCTACGGCGGTTCGCATGAGCCGCGAGCGTGCCGGATGGACCAAATTCGACCAGGAGGTATTGCGCACATGAGGACGATCAAGGGCCCGGCCATCTTTCTGGCGCAGTTTGCCGGCGATGCGGCGCCATTCGATTCGCTCGACGGCATCGCCCGGTGGGCGGCCGATCTGGGCTATGCGGGCATACAGATCCCGAGCTGGGACGCACGGCTGTTCGACCTGGAAAAGGCGGCGAACAGCAAGGGCTATTGCGACGAGATCGCTGGGATGCTCGCCGAATTTGGGCTCGCCATCACCGAGCTGTCGACGCATCTGCAAGGGCAACTGGTCGCCGTCCATCCGGCCTATGATACACCGTTCGACGGCTTTGCAGTGCCAGCGGTGCGCGGCAATCCGGCGGCGCGGCAGGAATGGGCGGTCCGGCAATTGCACTTTGCGGCTCGTGCCAGTCATAACCTCGGGCTCAAAGCGCATGCCAGCTTCTCGGGAGCACTGGCCTGGCCTTATCTCTATCCCTGGCCGCAGCGCCCCGCCGGATTGATCGAGGAAGCCTTTGCCGAACTCGCCCGCCGCTGGCGCCCGATACTGGATGCGTTCGACGAGCAAGGCGTCGATGTCGCCTACGAACTCCACCCGGGCGAAGACCTTCACGACGGGATCACCTTCGAGCGGTTCCTCGCCGCGGTCGACAACCACCCCCGCGCCAACATCCTGTATGATCCCAGCCACTTCGTTTTGCAGCAGCTCGACTATTTGGCGTTCATCGACATTTACCACGAGCGGGTGAAGTGTTTCCACGTCAAGGATGCCGAGTTCCGTCCGAACGGGCGCGCCGGCGTCTACGGTGGCTACCAGGACTGGGTCGACCGCCCTGGCCGCTTCCGTTCACTCGGCGATGGGCAGGTGGATTTCAGGGCGATCTTTACCAAGCTGGCCCAGTACGACTTCGCCGGCTGGGCCGTTCTCGAATGGGAATGTGCGATCAAACATCCTGAACAGGGCGCCGCGGAAGGCGCGTCGTTCATCCGCGACCACATCATTCGCGTCACTGAGCGCGCCTTCGACGATTTCGCCGCCGGCGGCACCGACGACGCGGCGAACCGGCGACTATTGGGTCTCGACATTTGATTGCCGTTGCGATGAAGACCGGCCTCACCGCAAGTCGGCGGCCATCGGTAGCGTGCTATCCATGAGAGCGGGCGTATCCAGCCGCGGACTCGGGGATAAGGCCATCTGAACCCTCAGGGTTCGTCGACGAAGCAGACCAGATCGCCTGTGGTGTGACCTTCGCCGGAGCCGCGTGCGATCGAACAACCGACACTCAGCTGCGACGGAAGATCGCGCCAGCGGCGGAGCAGCTTGACGGTGCCGCTGTCGGGCAGCGGCACCGATCGGGTCCAGGCCGCCGCGTCGGCGGTGATCGTCGTCAGCAGCCCATCGGGGGTGCGCGGGGTCAGAGTCAGGCGCATCGTCCGTTCGCCGGCATAGGTTTCGATCTCGACGAGGATCGCGGCGAAGGGGCCGGCGTCGAAAATCACCGACCATTTGTTTTCGGCCAGTTGGTGTTGATGGCCGCCGAGGCTGGCGACGATCGCGCCGGCGTGCTGCAGCGAGGCCTGCGCAACCGGCAGCGCGGCGAGGCGGGCGACGATGTCGTCGATGCTGGCGTGCATGGCTAATGGCCTCCCTTGTTCAAGGCTTTGGTCACGGCCTTGCCGGCACGTCCGCCGCTGTCCCACGCATCCGCCTCTTCGGGCAAGGCGCGATAGGCGAGATAATTGGTATCCTGGGCGGCCTTGGTGGTGGTGTAGACCGCATAGTCGGTGACCGCCTGGTTGTAGGCGGCGGTCTTGTCGGCCGCGCTGGCACCCGGATCGGCATTGATCCGCGTATAGGCGGCATTGCTGGCGGTGGCCTTGGCCGCCGCCGCGTCGGTCGCGGTGCGGTTCGGCCCGAGCGCGTTCAGCACGGCGTTCCGGCTGTCGCGCCCGGTGCCATAGACGCTCTCGTACATCGCATCGGCGCAGGCGCGGCGTGGCGCGCCCTTGGCGAGCGGCGCCTTCTTCGCCGCCTTGGTGATCGCGCCGTTGTTGATGCCGCGCTTGGTGGCGATCTCGTCGGCAGACAGCCCTTCGGCGGCATCGCGCCGCGCGATCAGCCACCATTGCTCGGCATGGCGCGTCTCATGGTAGATCGTGTCGGACAGATTCGCGAATTCGGCGTCGGTGATGTTGTCGTTGGCCGCGAGGCTCTGGTTGATGTCGATGTCCCAATTGGCAAAATCGAGTTCGCCGTTGAGGCCGGTGCGCAGCGGCTTCATCACCACCTTGGGGGCCGGAAAATCGGCATAGGTGCCGGCATCGTCGACGATTTTCTGCAGCGCGGCGCGCCGTTGGTCGGCGGTCAGGGTCTTCCATTTGGTCTTGAGGCCGGCCATCTGCCGCGCAAAATCGTCGATGCCGTTCTGGTTGCTCATACCCTGCGACGCACAGGGCTTGGGCGCGGCACCGTTGCCCCCGCCCCGGCATCCCTGGACGCAGCCGGCGGCGGGACCGGTCATCGCGGCGGCACCGGACGCGCGACCCGTTCGCGCGCCAGATCATCCATGATCGCCAGCCGCTCGGCCGGATCGAGACTCTTCTCGGCCAGCGGTCCATGATCGACGTCGGGGCCGTGCCGCAACAGCAGGCAGGCAAGCGCCAGCACGTCCTCGCGCATCCTGAAACCGGCACCCCGCGCGACGGCGACACTATGATCGACCAGATGGCGGCGCCCGCCCGCGTCGATCGCCGGCAGCATCGTCCGCAGTTCGGCATCGTCCTGCGCCGCGGCGGGCAGCGCGTCGTCGAGCCAGACCGTGGTCTTGCGCCACGCCTCGTCGTCGAGCGCCTGCATCGCCGGGGGAGAGATGATGATCATGCCGGTACGGGTTACAGCAGGCGAGCGGACAAGTGCAGTGCCTGCGGTCACAGCCCCGTGGCGGTGGGTGTCTTGCCGGCGCTGCGCCAGCCGAGCCAGCACAGGACCAGCATCACCATATTGCCTGCGGCGTCGAGCATGCCGATAGTCGTCAGCATCGGATCGACGACGTAGAACCAATAGTCGAACACGAAGAAGGGCAGCAGCGCGATGCCATAGGCGAGGAAGGTCCGGCGGGTGAAGATGGCGGTGGCCGCGAACAGGCCGGCGATCAGCGCCTGGGCGCCGAAGGCTCCCATCATCAGATGGGTCAGCGGCGTATGGGCGCGGTGGGCTTCGGTCACCGTCAGGTCGATGACCGAGCCGGGGGACAGCAGGCACCATCCCCCGAGCACGAAGAACACCGAAGCGAGCAGATACTGGATCCGGCGAACGGTCATGTCGGTCTCTCCTCAGTGGGCCGCGCTGGCGTCGACCGTACGGGTCGGGCGCGGAGCGAGCCAGATGATCGAGGCGGCGGCGGCGAAGATGATCGCGGCGAGGACGAAGGTCTGGCCGGTGGCGAGCGCCACCGCTTCCTTGTCGACGAGCTGGCTGATCAGCCCCCGCGCCTGCTCGGTCGTGAAGCCCTGCATCGCGAGCCGGTCGATCGTCTGCTGCGCCCCGTTGAGCGCCCCCGAGAGCGCGGCGCGCTTTTCCGAGGCGCCGTCATACCAGAGCGTGGTCGAGAGTGCGACGGCGACCGCACCCGCCATGGTCCTGAGGAAGCTCATCACCCCGGCTGCCGACGCGGTCTCCTCTTCCGGCACCGCCCCGAGCGCGAGCGTGGTCAGCGGGATGAAGAAGAAGGGCATGCCGGCGCCCTGGATCAGCTGCGGCAGCGCGAGCGTCCAGAAATCCGAGCCGCTGTCCCACCAGAAGACACGCAGCAGCGAGGTGGCGGCGAGCCATAGCACGCCGACGAACACCAGCCGGCGCGGATCGACCCTGGTCATCCGCCTGGCGACGATCGGCGCCATCAGCACTGCCGCCACGCCGTTGAACGCGGTGGCATAGCCGGCCCAGGTCGCGGTGTAGCCCATCGCCCCCTGCAGCCATTGCGGGATCACCACCAGGCTGGCGAAGAAGGTGCCATAGGCGAACACCAGAGCGGTGACGCTGACGGTGAAACCGCGGTAGCGGAAGGCGCGCAGGTCGACGACCGGACGCCTCTCGGTCAGTTCCCAGATCAGGAACATCGCGAATCCGACGGCGGCGACAATGGCGAGACCGACGATCATCGACGAGCCGAACCAGTCATGCTCGCGGCCGAGATCGAGCATCAGCTGCAGCGCGCCGACCCAGATCACGAGCAGGGCGAGGCCGACGCCGTCGATAGGATCGCGGACACGCTCGGTCTCCGCCTTGCGGAGCAACCCGAAGGCGCTGAGCGAACAGGCGATCGCGATCGGAATGTTGATGAAGAAGATCCAGTGCCAGCCCCAATTGTCGCTGATCGTGCCGCCGAGGATCGGACCGAAGATCGGCGCGGTCAGCGTCGTCATCGCCCAGATCCCCATCGTCATCGCATGCTTCTCCTTGGGAAAGACGCGCAGCAGCAGGGTCTGGCTGAGCGGCATCAGCGGGCCGCCGCACAGGCCCTGGCCGATGCGGAAGGCGACCAGCGCCCCCAGCGACGGCGCGATGCCGCACAGGAAGGAGAAGAGGCCGAAGCCGAGCATGCCGCCGGCGAACACCCGGACGGTGCCGAAGCGGCGCGACAGCCAGCCGGTCAGCGGCACGCAGATCGCCTCGGCAACGGCATAGGATGTGATCACCCAGGTGCCCTCGCTCGACGAGATGCCGAGCCCGCCGGCGATGTGGGCGACCGAGACGTTGGCGATCGTGGTGTCGAGCACCACCATGAAGTTGGTCACCGCGAGCACGAGGCCCGCGAGAACCAATGTCGTTCCGCTCAAAGGCGCGGCTGCCTTCTCCGCGGTCACTGCCGCTCGCCTTCGCCAGAGACGTCGATGGTCGCTTCCATCGAGAGGCCGACGCGCAGCGGGTGCGCCTTCAACTCCTTCGGATCGAGCGCGATGCGGACCGGCACGCGCTGGACAACCTTGATCCAGTTGCCGGTGGCGTTCTGGGCCGGGATCAGCGCGAAGGCCGCGCCGGTGCCGCCGGAGAAGCCGGTGACGCGGCCGTGATAGACGAACTGCTTGCCGTAGAGATCGCTGACCAGCTCGACCGGCTGGCCTTCGCGGACGCGGCCGAGCTGGCCTTCCTTGAAGTTGGCGTCGACATAGACGCTGGCGACGGGGACGATCGTCATCACCTGCGCGCCGGCGGCGAGCCGCTGGCCGACCTGGGCCTGGCGATTGGTGACGACGCCATCGATCGGCGCGCGGACCACGGTGCGGGCGAGGTCGAGCCTGGCCTGGTCGAGCTTGGCCTGCGCCGCGGCGACATCCGGGTGGGTGTCGATGGTGGTGCCGTCGAGCAGCGAGGCGTTGGCGGCGAAGCTGCCCTGCGCCGCGCCGCGCGCGGCGGAGGCCTGGGCGACGCCGGCATGGGCCAGCGACAGATTGCCCTGCGCCGCCGAGAACGCGTTCTGCGCCGTCGACAGCTCCTCGCCCGAGATCGCGCCGGAGGCGGCGAGCGCGCGGCGGCGGTCGAGGTCGATGCGCGCCTTGGCGAGGTTGGCTGCGGCGACATCGACCTGGGCATGGGCCCGGGCGATCTCGGCATCGCCGGCGCGGACCTGCGCGGCCAGCGCGCTGCCGGTCGCGGCGGTCTGGCCGAACTGGCGGCGGACGCGCTGGAGTTCGGCCTCGGCGCGGGCGACGGCGAGCTTCGCATCGGCGTCGTCGAGGCGCAGCAGCACCTGGCCGCGCCGGACGACCTGGGTGTTGACCACCTCGATCGCGGCGACGGGGCCGGCGACCAGCGGCGTCACCTGGGCGACGTCGGCATTCACATAGGCATTGTCGGTCGCGACATGGCCGGTGTCGTGGAGCAGCGCATAGCCGCCGGCGGTGGCCGCGAGCAGTGCCGCGAGACCCGCGAACAGGCGCTTGCGGCGCTGGGCGGGGCTCGGGGTTGCGGAAATATCCGGTGCGATCTCGATCGCGGCGGGAGTGGATTCGTTGCGGTCATAGTCAGCCATGTTTCGAGTCCTTTCGGCATGAGATATCCGTGCCGCGCCGCGGATGCGGGCGACCGGGGTTTTTGGGGTTTTGGGAAGCGCTCTCCCGCCTGCGCGGCAGAGAGCCGAACGTCACGCGACCAGCGTCACGAGCCAGACGCCGGCACCGATCATCAGCTTCACGAGAAAGCCGATGGCGAAGACGGTCGCCGCCTTGCGTTTCGCCGCGCCACGGGGAGCGGGTGATTGCTGCGTCCCGGCGCAGAAGCGGGGGACGCCGATCATGTTGAAATCTTCCATGACATTATCCTTCGATGACGGGGGTCAGGACAGGGCGAAGCCGCCGCCGAGCGCGCGGACCATGGCGACGTCGAGGGTGAAGGCGCGCGCTTCGAGCTCGGCGACGCTACGCCGGGTACCGAGCACAGTCTCTTCGGCGGAGAGCACGTCGAGATAGGTCGACAGCCCGCCTTCGTAGCGCTGTCGCGCCAGCCGGTTGCCCTCCTCGGCACGGTCGAGCGCGGCGCGCGATTCGGTGAGGCGGGTGTCGAGCATGCGCCGGCTGACGGCGGCATCGGCCACCTCGCGCAGCGCCTGCACGATTCCGGCATCGTAGCGGGCGACAGCTTCGTCATATGTGCCGCGCGCGCCGCGATACTGGCCGGCGAGCGCACCGCCGTGGAAGATCGGCAGGCTGATCGCCGGGCCGGCATTTCCATAGGCCGAGCCGGTTTCGAGCAGGTTGCCGAAGCCGAGCGACTGCAGGCCGATCAGCGCGCTGAGCTTGATGTCGGGGTAGAAGGCGGCGCGGGCCACCTTGATCCGGCTGGCGGACGCCTCGACCGAGGTGCGCGCCGCGACGATGTCCGGACGGCGGCCGATCAGGTCGATCGACGCATTCTCCGGCACGCCGCGCGGCCGGGCCAGCACGACAGTGGGACGGACGATGGTCAGCGCGCGATCGGGGCCGGCACCGGCCAGCGCCGCGATCGCGTTGCGGGTGAGCGCGATCGCCTCGTCGGTGGCGGCGAGATCGGCACGGGCGGCGGGCACGCGCGTCTCGGCCTGCGCCAGTTCGGCGCGGGTGCCGATGCCGGTCTCGACGCGGTTGCGGACGAGCCGCAGCGTGTCGGCACGGATCTCCAGCGCCGCCTCCTGCGTGTCGCGCTGGGCGTGCAGCCGGGCGAGATCGGCATAGGTCGACGCGATCGCCGTGGTCAGTGCCAGCCGCGCCTCGGCGACCGCATAAAGCGCGGCGTCGGCATCCGACACCGCGGCCGCGAGCGCCGCGCGGTTGCGACCCCACAGATCGGCATCGAAACTGATACCGATGCCGATCTTGGCGCTCTGCCGCCAGCCGTCCGGCACGAACTGGGCGGGGACGCCGTTGGTCTCGCTCTGCTGGACATAGCCCGCCGTGCCCGTGCCATCGATCGACGGGCGCAGTGCGGCGCCCGCCTGCTGGGCATAGCCTTCGGCGGCGCGGAGCCGCGCGGCGGCGGCGGCGAGGTCGGGTGAGCCGGCCAGCGCCTCCGCGATCAGCCGGTCAAGCTGGGCGTCGCCATAGGCCTGCCACCAATCGGAGGCCGGCCAGGCGGCGGCGGTTGCGGCGAGGCTGTGCGCCGATGCGAAGGCGTCGACCGGCGTGATCTGCGGCGCCTCGCCGAGGTCGGGAATCGAGGCGCAAGCGGTGAGGAGCGCGGAACCGGCCAGCAGCGTGGCCAGCCCGCGGAAGCGGGTGATGGGCATGGGGCAATCCTTTAAGTCGTACTGCTTGGTACGGCTTTGCCAATGCCGCATGACCAACCTATTGTCAACATTTTATCGTACTCTCTGGTATGATATTTGATTTGATTGAGGAATTTTCTGATCGCAAATCGCGACTCGCCATTGCCGAAGGGAGCGACCAACGCATGAACCGAATCGGGGGCGATCCGCACCATTTTCCGGTCCGAGACGGGCCTCCAGTTCAACCCGGTATAGCTGCGCAACGCCGTCAAGGACGTCGCCAACAGAATTTTATCGTACAATGCAGTACGTTATCGCTGCTCTCGCAGCACACCCTTGCCAATCGCAAATGCCGTACCATATGGTTCGACCATGAGCATGACCAAGCGAGAATCACTCCGCCTCGAACGCCGGGCCAACATCATCGCGGTCGCCCGCGAGCTCTTCCTCGAACATGGCTATGCCGGCACCAACATGTCGGCGATCGCCGCGCGGCTCGGCGGCTCGAAGGGAACGCTGTGGAGCTATTTCCCGTCGAAGGAGGCGCTGTTCGCAGCAATGATCGAGGACACGACCGCGGCGGTGCGCAGCCAGATCGACATCAATTTCAAGCCCGGCGATTATCTGGAAAATCTGGTGCGGCTGTGCCGGTCGGTGATCGATCGCGGCGTTTCGCCGCTGGGCCTCGCGATCTTCCGCGTGATCAACGCCGAAGGCGCGCGCCAGCCCGAGGTCGGCAGGATATTCTACGAGCGCGGGCCAAAGCGGACGCAGGAGATGATCGGCGCCTATCTCGAAAAGGCGTTCGGCCACATCTTGCGCAAGACCGACTTCGTCAAAGCAGGGATGGTGCTGGTGACGCTGTGCACCTCCGGCAGCTATTATGAGCAGCTCTGGGGCGTCGCGCCGCCTGCCACCAGCCGGCAGAAGGATGCCGACGCCAGGCTGGCCGCCGAAATCTTCCTGCGTGCCTATGCGCTGGAGCCGGAGAAATGGCTCGGCGAAAGCGTGCTCGGGCCGAAGGTCGTGGAGGCGGCTTGACCGTCTCCCCTCCCGTTTACGGGAGGGGAAATGGACTCGTCCTATGGCACCAGGATCGTGTCGACCGCCTGCGGCAGCATCTCGGGATAGTCGAGCGTGTAATGCAGCCCGCGGCTCTCCTTGCGGTGCAGCGCGGAGCGGACGATCAGGTCGGCGACCTCGACCAGGTTGCGCAACTCGATCAGGTCCGGGGTCACGCGGAAATTGCCGTAATAGTCGGCGACTTCCTGGCGCAGCAGGGCGATGCGGTGCTGCGCGCGCTCGAGCCGCTTGGTGGTGCGGACGATGCCGACATAATCCCACATGAAACGGCGGATCTCGCGCCAGTTGTGCTGGACGATGACCTCTTCGTCGGAATCGGTGACGCGCGTCTCATCCCACGGCCGGATCGCCGGCGGCGCCGGGAATTCGTCGAAATGGCGGCCGATATGCGCCGCCGCGGCCGCGCCAAACACGAAACATTCGAGCAGCGAATTGGAGGCGAGCCGGTTCGCGCCGTGCAGGCCGGACTGGGTGCATTCGCCGGCGGCATAGAGCCCGGACAGGTCGGTGCGGCCCTTGAGATCGACGAGGATGCCACCGCAGGTGTAATGTTGCGCCGGCACGACCGGGATCGGCTGCTTCGTGATGTCGATGCCGAGGTCGATCAGGCGTTTGTAGATGTTGGGGAAATGCCCCATCACGAATTCGGGCGGCTTGTGGCTGATGTCGAGATGGACATAATCGAGGCCGAGCCGCTTGATCTCGTGATCGATCGCGCGCGCCACCACGTCGCGCGGCGCCAGCTCCTCGCGCGGGTCGAAGCGCGGCATGAAGCGCTCGCCGCCGCCCTGGACGCCCGGCGGCAGCTTGAGCAGCCCGCCCTCGCCGCGCACCGCCTCGGTGATCAGGAAATTCTTGACCTCGAGATTGTAGAGGCAGGTCGGGTGGAACTGCATGAACTCCATGTTGGAGATGCGCGCACCGGCGCGCCACGCCATCGCGATGCCGTCGCCGGTCGCGCCGCGCGGCGCGGTCGAATAGAGATAGGTGCGCCCCGCCCCGCCGGTCGCGAGGATCGTCGCGCGCCCGGTGAACAGATCGACATGGCCGGTCTTGCGGTTGACGGCGTAGACGCCCCACACCCGGCCATCGCCCGAATAACGCTCGCCATGGCGGCCGGTGACGAGATCGATCGCCGCCATGTCGGGCACGAGCGTGATGTTGGGGTTGGCGAAGGCCGCGGTCTCGAGCGCCTGCTGCACCGCCCAGCCGGTCGCATCGTCGACATGGACGATGCGGCGATGGCTGTGGCCACCCTCGCGGGTCAGATGAAGCGCGCCCGATTCGGCGTTGAACGGCACGCCGAGTTCCTCGAGCCGCGCGATCGCGGCCGGCGCATTCTCGACGACATATTCGACGGTGGCGCGATTGTTAAGCCCCGCGCCGGCGACCATCGTGTCCTCGATATGGCTTTCGAAGCTGTCGCCCTCCTCGAGCACCGCGGCGATGCCGCCCTGCGCCCAGGCGGTCGAGCCCTCTGACAGCCCGCCCTTGGCGATGACCGCCACCTTGAAGCGGTCGGCGAGGTTGAGTGCGGCGGTCAGCCCGGCCGCGCCGGAGCCGATGATGACGACGTCGAACGCGTGGTCAGCCATTGCTGGCCCTCGTCAGGTTCAGGAACACATCCTCCAGATCGGCCTCCCGTGTCGACACGTCGACGATACCGAGTCCATCGCGCTGCACCGCCGCCAAGACGTCGCCGGCATTGACCCTGTCCTTGCGGTAGGTGATCGACAGCGTGCGATCGCCCTTGAGTTCGACCTTCTCGAAGCAGACATTGGCGGGCGGCGCGGCGAGATCGCGGTCGACCGTGACTTCGACCAGTTTCTCCTGCGCCATCGCCAGCAGATCGCGGGTCGATTCCTCGGCGATCAGCCGACCATGGTTGATGATCGCGATGCGATCGCACAATTGCTCGGCTTCCTCGAGGTAATGGGTAGTCAACACCACCGTCACGCCTTGGCTGTTGAGCGCGCGGACATAAGCCCAGAGCTGCTGGCGCAGTTCGATGTCGACCCCCGCGGTCGGTTCGTCGAGCACCAGCACCGGCGGCGCGTGGACCATCGCCTTGGCCACCATCAGCCGCCGCTTCATGCCGCCCGAAAGCGTACGGGCATAGGCATTGGCCTTGTCGTCCAGCCGCATCGCCCGCAGCAGTTCCATCGTGCGGCGCTGCGCCTTGGGCACGCCATAGAAGCCGGCCTGGTTCTCCAGCGTCTCGAACGGCGTGAAGAAGGGATCGAAGATGATCTCCTGATTGACGATGCCGATCGAATATTTGGCGTTGCGCGGATTCTGATCGATGTCGAACCCCCAGATCGTCGCGCGCCCCTCGGTCTTGGTCACCAGCCCGGCGAGCATGTTGATCAAGGTCGACTTGCCCGCGCCGTTGGGACCCAGCAAGCCGTAGATCTGCCCGCGCGGCACGACGAAGCTGACATTGTCGAGCGCGCGCTTGCCGCCCTTATAGGTCTTGCCGACGCCGTCGATCTCGATTGCCGCTTCGCTCATCCCAACGCGCATAGTCATTGTACCGTCACGGTGGAAGCGAGGAAAACCCTCTCCCGCGAGCGGGCGAGGGTAACGACATCACGATTTCGGAAACCCAGGCGGCGGAATCAGGCGGGTCGGGCCGGGTTCTTCCTCGGGCGGCGGCCGCACCGGCGCCGGGGCGGCGGGGGCCGCCGGCTTCTCCAGCGACCACATCACCCGGTCGGTCGGCGGCAGCGCCGGATCCGAGGGCGCGAACACCGGCTTGATCGCCTGCATGCCGAGACCGACGGTCTCGAGCAGCTCAGCCGCGGTCGGCCGATATTCGTCGGGCGCGGTCATCCAGCCGATCACCGCCCGCGGCGTCGATCCGATCCGCCATGCGGCATCTTCGAGCAGCCTGCCGAGCGCGGCGATATCGGCGCTGGCGGTGAATGGCTGTTCGACGGCGCCTTCGGGCACCGGATCGGTCAGGAACACCGCGCCGGTGGTCGACGAGACCAGGATGCTGGTCAGGCCGAGATTGCCGTGGACGAGCTTGCGCGCGTGGATTTCGGACAAGGTTCGCAGCACGTCGCACAGGATCCGGTCGAGCAGCCAGGGCCGGAAGGTTCGCACCATATCGGTCGCAAGCAGGCTTTCCAGCGGCGCGGCATCGGCGAGGTCGACGACCATCCAGGGCCGCGCGGCGGTTTCGGCGGATTGTGCGAGGATCGCCGGCATGCCGAAGATCCGGTGGCGGGCGAATTCGCGCCAGCGCGCGAAATGGGCGACCGCCTGCGCCTTGTCGCGGGGCTTGGCATCGGTGGCGATCAGCCTGACCAGCGCCTGCCGATCGAGCTGGATGTCGGTCGCGCGGAACGTCTCGAACAGCGCGCCATGACCGATCAGGTCGTCGAGACGGTAGCGACCGGCGACCAGCGGGACCTCGTCGTCAGGCGCGGCAGCGGCCGCGGCGGCCGGCACGTCCGGCTCAGCCTCCGCGGGCGCGGGGTCGTCGGACAGCGTCGCGACGATCTGGTAATGGCCGATCCTGAACAGGTCGCCGTCGGCGATCACATGCTCGCCGTCGAGTCCGTCGGCCGCGGTGTCGAGGAACGTGCCGTTGGTGCTGATGTCCTTGAGCACATAGGCGCCGTGACAATATAGGATCTGGCAATGCCGCCCCGAAATGTGGTGATCGGGATCGGGCAGGACCCAGTCGCAGGCGGTCGAGCGGCCGATCAGCGCGTCGCGCCGGTCGAGCGTGAACATCGTGGGCAGGCCGTCTTCGAGCCGGTCGACATTGCGGATGGAAAAAGTGAGCATCGCATCACCTTATACGCGAGATGCGGGAAAAATACGCAATCAACGTGATTCGGCTGTGCCGCGCCCCGAGATTGCCGCGCCGGACGATTGATCGGCGCCCGCAACATTGCTAGCGCTTGCTTCATGATCCCGCCGCCCGAAACCACCCGCATATCCACCAGCCGCGTCGCCTGCGACGGCGCCACCGAGATCGCCCCGGCGCTCGGCCATCCGCGAATCTGGCTCGAGATCGACGACAAGGGCTACGCCGATTGCGGCTATTGCGACCGGCGGTTCATCCTGATCGGCGGGCCGGCCGACCTTCCATCGGATCATGGCGACAGCGGGGCTGCCAAAGCCGCGTGATCATGCCTATATCGGCGCCATGACCCAGCCAGCCGATCCCCGCGCCTTCCTCTATCGCGCCGATGCGCTCGATCCCGACACCGCGTTGCGGCTGACCGCCGACGCGCTCAGATCGACCGACGACGGCGAACTCTATCTGCAATATCGCGCGCAGGAGAGCTTCGGCTTCGACGATGGCCGGCTGAAAACCGCCGATTATTCGACCGCGAGCGGCTTCGGCCTGCGCGGCGTCTCGGGCGAGACCACCGCCTTCGCGCACGCCAACGACGTCAGCGCCGACGCGATCCGCCGGGCCGCAGCGACGATCAGCCTGCTCGATCCCGCGAAAGCGCCGCTCGCGCCGCCGCCGCGCCGCAGCAACCAGATCCTCTACACCGACGCCGATCCGATGGCTTTGATCCCGTTCGCCCGCAAGGTCGACTTGTGCCAGGCGATCGACGCCGCCGCCCGCGCCCGCGATCCGCGCGTCGCTCAGGTCTCGGTCGGACTCTACGGATCATGGAGCGTCGTCGAGATCGTCCGGCCCGACGGCTATGTCGCGACCGATGTGCGCCCGCTCGTCCGGCTCAACGTCGGTATCGTCGTCGAGCAGAATGGCCGGCGCGAGACCGGCAGCTTCGGCATCGGCGGCCGCTATCTCTATGACTCGCTGTTCGAGCCCGCGACCTGGAACCGCGCGATCGACGAGGCGGTCGCCCAGGCGCTGGTCAATCTCGAATCGGTCGCGGCGCCTGCGGGCGAGATGACCGTGCTGCTCGGGCCGGGCTGGCCCGGCGTGCTGCTGCACGAAGCCGTGGGCCACGGCCTCGAGGGCGATTTCAACCGCAAGGGCACCAGCGCTTTCTCCGGCCGGATCGGCGAGCGGGTGGCCGCACCCGGCGTCACCGTGATCGACGACGGATCGATCGCCGATCGCCGCGGATCGCTGTCGATCGACGATGAGGGCACGCCGACCCAGGAGAATATCCTGATCGAGGACGGCATCTTGAAGGGCTATATCCAGGACCGGCTCAACGCCCGGCTGATGGGGGTCGCGCCGACCGGCAATGGCCGCCGCGAGAGCTATGCCCATGCGCCGATGCCGCGGATGACCAACACCTTCATGAACGGCGGCAATGACGACCCGGCCGAACTGCTGTCGCGGGTGAAGTCCGGCATCTTCGCCAAGAGCTTCGGCGGCGGGCAGGTCGACATCGTCTCGGGCAAGTTCGTCTTCTCCTGCACCGAGGCCTATCGCATCGAGAATGGCCGGCTGGGCGCGCCGATCAAGGGCGCGACCCTGATCGGCGACGGACCGACCGTGCTGACCAAGGTCACCGGCATCGGCAACGACATGGCGCTGGACGAGGGCGTCGGCGTCTGCGGCAAGGGCGGGCAAAGCGTGCCCGCCGGCGTCGGCCAGCCAACCCTGCTGATCGAGGGCCTGACGGTCGGCGGCACTGCGGCGGCGTGAGCCCTGAGGCGCAGACGATCCTCGACTACTGGTTCGGGGAGGTCGGCCCCGACGGCTGGTGGACGCGGTCGGACAGCATCGACGCGGCGATCCGCACCTGCTTCGGCGATGTGTGGGCGGCGTGGCGGTCGCGGACGGCAGAGAGCTTTCTGGGATCGGCGGACGAGGCGCTGGCTGCGATCGTCCTGTTCGACCAGTTTCCGCGCAACATGTTCCGCGGGCAGGCTGACGCGTTCGCGACCGACAGCCTCGCATTGGCGATCGCGAAGGGGGCGGTCGCCGCGGGACTTGACGACGGACTCGACCGGGACCGGCGCATCTTTCTCTATTTGCCGTTCGAGCATAGCGAGGACATGGATGATCAGGATCGATCGCTGGCGTTGTTCACCGCGCTGGGCGACGACGTGTCACTCGATTTCGCGAAGAAGCACCGTGACATGATCGCGAAGTTCGGACGGTTTCCGCATCGCAATGCGGTGCTGGGACGGCATGACCGGCCGGGCGAGGCCGAAGCGGCGATGGAGGGTTCGGACTGGTAGAACACGCGCCCCTTCCCCCTTGATGGAGGAAGGTTGCGCAGACTTGGGCCCGCCTCTTGGCGGGTCCTCGTCGGAGCTGGATGGGGGTGACGTTTGGCATCGAGCGTTACGCTTAACATCACCCCCGCCCAGCTACGACTAGGCAGCAAGCTGCCAAGTCTGCGCAACCCGCCCCCATCAAGGGGGCGGGAACAAACGGCCGCTTATCTTCCGCCGCTCGGTCCGCTATGCTGCGCCATGGCCGAATTCTTCCCCTCGATCACCGATCGCCATCGCGCCTTCATCGCCGCGCAGCCCATGTTCTTCGTCGCCACCGCTGCGGCGGGCACGCGGATCAATCTTAGCCCCAAGGGCATGGATTGCTTTCGCGTACTCGGCGACCAGCGCGTCGGCTATCTCGACGTCGGCGGATCGGGCAACGAGACCAACGCCCATCTGCTCGCCGACGGCCGGATCACGATCATGTTCTGCGCGTTCGACAATCCGGCGCTGATCCTGCGGATCTACGGCCATGGCGTGCCTGTGCTGCCGCAGGATGCGCGCTGGGCCGAACTCGCGCCGCACTTCGCCCTGCTGACCGGCACGCGCCAGATCTTCGAGATCGCGGTCGATCAGGTCCAGACCAGCTGCGGCTGGGGCGTGCCGCACATGCACTTCGAGCGCGAGCGCCAGACGCTGACCAAGGCGCATGCCCAGTCCAGCGATACCGAACGGCTCGAGCGCTGGCGCGCCGCCCCGGCGCGCGCCCGGAGCATCGATGGCCTGCCGGTGCGCCTGCCCGAGACGCTTCCGGTTTCGAACTGACGATGGCGCTGGTCACGATCGCCGAATTCGCCGACGGAATTGGTGCCGGCCTCGCGCGCGATCGGCTGGCAGCGGAAGGCATTCCGGCCATATTGTTCGACGGCGGCATGGCCAGCCTCGGGCTCGGCCACATGACGCCGGCGCGGCTGATGGTGGACGAGGACGACCGGTCGGCGGCAGAGGCGGCATTGGCCGACCTGTGAGCAGCAGATGCAATATGTTTCTGCCCAAAAAACGGGCACCTCTTCGCATCTGCACAATGAACAGGCGACGAGCCGCACCACGAACGCGCTGAATCGGTCCTTGTTCCCCTCGATGCTGTAACAATCGAATCTGGCACGCCCCTTGCTCTGTTGGGTCGGCTGCAAAGCGAGGGAGGCAGAATGAAACTCGTCATCGCCATTATCAAGCCGTTCAAGCTCGACGAGGTGCGCGAAGCGCTCTCGGAAGTCGGGGTCGCTGGCATGACCGTCAGTGAAGTGAAGGGCTTCGGCCGCCAGAAAGGCCAGACCGAAATCTACCGTGGTGCCGAATACAGCACGAACATGGTTCCCAAGATCAAGATCGAGGTCGTGTGCGGCACCGATCTGGCCAGCCGCGTCGTCGAGACGATCCAGGCATCGGCCAACACCGGCGCGATCGGTGACGGGAAGATCTTCGTGCTCGACGTGGGTCAGGCGGTGCGCATCCGCACCGGCGAGACCGACGAAACCGCGCTCTGAGACAAAGGGGGAAAGATGAAGCTCTCACACAAGATAGCAGTCGCGGCGGGCGGCCTGATGGCCGGTCTCGCCGTGCTTCCGGCGGCGGCCTTCGCCGCCGACATGATCAAGGCGCCTGACGTCGCGACCGCCGCGACGATGATCAACAAGGGTGACACCACCTGGATGCTGATCTCATCGGCCCTGGTGCTGATGATGTCGGTACCCGGCCTGGCTCTGTTCTACGGCGGCCTCGTCCGCACCAAGAACATGCTCTCGGTGCTGATGCAGGTGCTGATGATCGTCTGCGTCGCCTCGCTGGTCTGGGTCAGCTGGGGCTATTCGATGGCCTTCACCAGCGGCAACGAGTTCGTGGGCGGCTTCTCCAAGCTGTTCCTTCAGGGCGTCGACGGCACCACCGTGGCCGCGACCTTCTCGAACAACGTCTACATCCCCGAATATGCGTTCGTCTGCTTCCAGATGACCTTCGCCTGCATCACGCCGGCGCTGATCGTCGGTGCATTCGCAGAGCGCGTGAAGTTCACGCCGCTGCTGATCTTCATCGTCGCCTGGCTGACCATCGTCTATTTCCCGATGGCGCACATGGTCTGGTATTGGGCCGGCCCGGACTTCCTCGTCGACGCCCCGACCGACTATGGCTATCTGTGGGGCATTGGCGCGCTCGATTTCGCCGGCGGCACCGTGGTGCACATCAATGCGGGTATCGCTGGCCTCGCCGGCTGCCTCGTGATCGGCAAGCGCGTCGGCTACAAGACCGAAGCGATGCCGCCGCACTCGCTGACCATGACCATGATCGGCGCCTCGCTGCTGTGGGTGGGCTGGTTCGGCTTCAACGCCGGCTCCAACCTCGAATCGAACGGCGTGACCGGCGTCGCCTTCATCAACACCTTCGTCGCCACCGCGGCAGCCGCGGTCGCCTGGGCCCTGATCGAACAGATCATCCACAAGAAGCCTTCGCTGCTGGGTGCGGCAACGGGTGCCGTCGCCGGCCTCGTCGCGATCACCCCGGCTTCGGGTTTCGCGGCGCCGATGACCTCGATCCTGCTCGGCTTCGCCGTGTCGATCATCTGCTTCTTCTTCGTCACCACGGTGAAGAACAAGTTCGGCTATGACGACTCGCTCGACGTGTTCGGCGTCCATTGCATCGGCGGAATCGTCGGTGCGCTCGGCACCGCCATCGTCGCGGCGCCGTCGCTCGGCGGCCAGGGCGTGTTCAACTATACCGTGTTCCCGGCGACGTTCGATGCCGCCAGCTATGACATCGGCAAGCAGCTGATCATCCAGCTCAAGGCAGTCTGCCTGACGCTGGTGTTCTCGGGCGGCGTCTCGGCGATCCTCTTCTACATCCTGAAGCTCACCGTCGGCATCCGGCCTTCGAAGGAAGTCGAACAGGAAGGCCTCGACATCGCGGAGCATGGCGAGCGCGCTTACAACTACTGACACGATCGGGGTGCGGGCCATATCCGCACCCCCACAGGGGTTCCTCCTGCGGACCACTTGGCCGGTGCGGCAACGCACCGGCCATTTTTTTGTTTGAGGCGGCGACATCGGGACGGGCCGCGGACAATCGCGCAGGCTGCGCGTCGCCTATGAAAAGACGCGCGCGACCGCCGCATTCAATCGATGTCAGTTGGTGTCGGAACGCCCGGTGGATGCCGGCCGGAATTCCGCGTCCTGCCCATATTGCGGCGGCGGATAGCAATTCGGCTCGGTCTTGTCCTTGGCGCCGGTCAAGGCCGGCGGCGGCGCGCAATCGACCTTGGCCGCGGCAGGCGCCGCGATCGTCAGCAACGGGACAAGGCAGATAAATTTGCGCACGGCAAGATGATAGCCGAAGCGGCGCGCTTGGCAAAGCCGCATTCCCGCGCAACAAGGCCCGCGCAACAAGGTCACCGACAGCGATGCACAGCTTACCCGTCTTCCTGCGCCTGACCGGCCGGCCGGTGATCCTGGCCGGCACCGGCGAGACCGCCGACGCCAAGCGCCGCCTGCTCGAGCGCGCAGGCGCGGTGATCGTCGGCGAGGACGGCACCGCCGCGATCGCGATCGTCGCGATCGAAGACGATCGCGATGCGGCCGCGACGATCGCCCGGCTGAAGGCGCGCGGCGTGCTGGTCAACGCGGTCGACCGCGCCGCGGACTGCGACTTCACGCTGCCGGCGATCGTCGATCGCACGCCGGTGCTGATCGCGATCGGCACCGGCGGCGCTTCGGCAGGTCTCGCCAAGGCGCTGCGCCAGCGGCTCGAGGCGTTGCTGCCGGCGCGCATGGGCGGCATCGCGCGCGCGCTCGGCGAAGCCCGCGAGGTGTTGCGCACGCGCTGGCCGGATGCGGCGGCGCGGCGGCGTGCGATCGATGCGGCGCTGTCGCCCGGCGGCGCGCTCGATCCGCTGGCCGATCATGCGTTCGAAGCGGTGGCGAGGTGGCTCGGGCATTCGGCAGATTCGGCAAACGCGGCGAGCCTGACGATCATCGCCCTCTCCTCGTCCGATCCCGACGATCTCACGCTGCGGCAGGCGCGCCTGCTCGGGCAGGCCGACCGGCTCTATCACCACGCCGCCGTGCCGCGCGCGATCCTCGATCGCGCGCGGGCCGATGCCGCACGCATACCGGCGGACGACCCGCCGACGGACCTCCCGGCCGGCCTGTCGCTGTTCCTGACGTTCGACTCAGCCTGAAATCGCGACGGCGTCAGTGCCCCGCCCCGAGCCGTTCGAGCTGGCCGTTGAGGTCGTCGACCGTCGACATCAATCTCGCGCGATCGGCCTGGACCTGCGCCATCTCCGCGCGCAACTCGCCCAGTTCGACTGCACGGCGGGCGATCCGGGCGTCGAGATCGGCATAGCTGCGACGGAGAATCTCGACCATGCGATGGCGCTTGATCCGGCGATCGATACGCGCGGCGAGCACGTCGAAATCGAACGGCTTGGCGATATGATCGTCGGCGCCGGCCTGCAGCGCCTCGACCGCCGCAGCCGGATCACTGCGGCTGGACACCACCACCACCGGCATTTCGGCGGTGGTGGTGCCGCCGCGCAGTTCGCGCAGCACCATCAACCCCGAAAACGCATCGGTCATGGCAAGATCGAGCAGCAGCAGATCGAAACGCCGCGCCTGGATCAGGTCGAGCGCCTCCGCGCCATTGTCGATCAGCGCGACGCCATAGCCGAGCCGGGTCAGCCGGCCACCCATGACCTGGAGATTGGTACGACTTTGATCAACGACCAGCAGGTCTGCGCCACGCGGCCTTGGCCGCCCGCATTTTTCAAATTCACCGAAAAGATTCATCGCTGCCTGCTCACGTCCCCACGCCAGACCGAAGGCCCGGCTGTAACGACCGGATCGTGAGAAAATGATTAACGGCATCACAACCATGACGGCCCTCGCCAGCGAGACCGTGACTCCGCCACGCCGCCGCGCTACGCACGCAGCGCCGTGACGCAGGGCGCGACGGATCGACGCGAGGACAGTCATGGGTATTTCACGGTCGGGCAGACGGCGCGCGCTCGGCGCTGGCATGGTCCTGACCTGCGCGCTCCTGCCCGCCAGTGCCGGCCTGTCCGAACCGGCGCTCTCGGTGCCCCAGCGTTTCTTCCTTGGCACCACCGAAGGCGTCGGCAAGCTCAAGATCGTGCTTCACAAGGCGCGCGCGACACGGACCCGTTCGATCGGCCGGATCGATCGCGATGGCGCGATCATTCTCGATCAGACCGTCGAACAGGAGGGTGAGCCGATCCAGCGCCGCCAATGGCTGCTGCGCGAAACCGCGCCCGGGCGCCTGACGGGGACGATCACCGATGCCAAGGGCGCGGTCACCGGGGACATCGCCGGCAACGTCCTGCATCTGACCTATCGGATGAAGTCGGGCGAGAAAGCCGAACAATGGGTGCGCGTCGCGGCCGACGGCCAGAGCGCGCAGAATCACATGGTCATCACCAAGTTCGGCCTGTCGGTCGCAACGCTGGACGAAGTGATCCGCCGCACGGGCAAATGACGCCTGCCGACCAGCGGTCGGCCGCAACCGGCGCGCCGATCGCGGCTTGCGGCGGGGTCGGACCGATGCGATAGGCTCCGGCCCGCGGCCAGCGCGGATATGGTCCCTGCCGGAGCCGCTTCATGCAATCCAAAGCCACCCGCCCCGCTTTGGGTCTCGACTTCGGCACGACCAATACCGTGGTGGCGCGCGCGAATGGCGATGGCGTTTCGGAACTGATCGATCTGCAAGGCGCGCATGCGACCGGTGCGGTGTTCCGCTCCGCCTTGTGCTTCTGGCATGACGACGGCGTTCGCGGCGGCGTCGCGCACGAGGCGGGTCCCTGGGCGATCGCCGAATATCTCGAATATCCGCAGGACAGCCGGTTCATCCAGTCGTTCAAGTCGGTCGCGGCGAGTGCGATTTTCGAACATGCCTCGGTGTTCGAGAAACGCTACCGCTTCGACGAGTTGGGGCGGATGTTCCTCGCGCGGCTGATCGCGCATGCCGGCGGCGCACTCGACGCGCCGCCGGCCCGGATCGTCGTCGGGCGGCCGGTGGAATATGTCGGCGCCCGGCCCGATGCCGCACTCGCGCGCCAGCGCTACGACGCGATGTTCGCGGCGCTGGGCACCGATATCCATTATGTCTACGAACCGCTCGGCGCCGCGTTCAGCTTCGCATCGCGGCTCACCGAGCCCGCGACCATCCTCGTCGCCGATTTCGGCGGCGGCACCAGCGATTTCTCGATCGTCCGCGTCGCCGCCCCCGGCGCCGCGCACCGCTGCGTCCCGCTGGGATCGGCGGGCATCGGCATTGCCGGCGACCGCTTCGATTACCGGATCATCGACCGCTTGATCCTGCCGATGCTCGGCAAGGGCGGCCATTATCGCTCGTTCGACAAGATCCTCGAAATCCCGCCCGGCTATTTCAACGATTTCGCCGACTGGTCGCGGCTCGCGCTGATGCGCAACCGCCGGACGATGGAGGACTTGTCGAAGCTGCACAAAAGCGCGATCGACCGGCAAGCGATCGGCCGGATGATCGCGGTGATCGAGAATGAGCTCGGCTATCCGCTGTACGACGCTGTCGGCCGGCTCAAACGCACGCTGTCAACCGAGGAACAGGCCAGTTTCCGCTTCGCCGGCGGCGGACTCGATATCGCGGCCGAGGTCACACGCGAAGGTTTCGAAAGCTGGATCGCCGAGGATCTGGTGCGGATCGAGGCGACGGTGGATGTGGCGCTAGCCAAAGCGGGGGTCGAGGCCGCGACAATCGACCGCGTCTTCCTGACCGGCGGCTCGTCGCTGATCCCGGCGATCCGGCGGATCTTCGACCGCCGGTTCGATGCGAGCAGGATTGCGACCGGCGGCGAACTGACCTCGATCGCGCACGGCCTCGCGCTGATCGGTCAGGAAGACGATATCGGGGAGTGGAGTGCGTGAGTACCCCTTCCCCCTTGATGGGGGAAGGTTGCGCAGACTTGGGTCCGCCCCTTGGCGGGCCCTAGTCGGAGCTGGATGGGGGTGACGTTCGGCGTAGAGCCATTCGCCAAACATCACCCCCATCCAACTCCGACTAATTCGCTGCGCTCATAAGTCTCCGTATCCTTCCCCCATCAAGGGGGAAGGGGGTCTGACCGATCTCAGCCCCGAAATTACGCCGCCAGCCCGCGCATGCGCAGCAGCGCGTCGATCTTCGGCGGGCGGCCGGCAAAGGCCTGGAAGCTCTCCGCCGCCGGCCGGCTGGCGCCAGCCGACAATATCTCGCGGCGGAACATGACTGCGCCGCTGCCGTGGGCGAACAGTTCGAACGCATCGGCCGACAGCAGTTCCGCCCACAAATAGCTGTAATAGCCGGCCGCATAGCCGCCCGCGAAGATATGGCTGAACGCATGCGGGAACCGATCCCATGGCGCCGCCTTGATCACCGCGACCTCGCTGCGCACCTTCGTCAGCGTCTCCATCACGCGGGCACCGCGCGCCGGATCATAATCATGGTGCAGCTCCAGATCGAACGCGGCGAACTCGATCTGGCGCAGCACCGCCATCCCCGCCTGGAACTGGCGCGCGGCCAGCATGCGATCGAACAGCGCCTCGGGCAATGGCTCGCCGGTCTCGACATGGCCGGTCAGCGGCAGCAGCGCATCGCGATCCCAGGCAAAATTCTCCATGAACTGGCTGGGCAGTTCGACCGCATCCCATTCGACGCCCGAAATCCCGCCGATCGACGGCAGGTCGACCTCGGTCAGCAGATGGTGCAGCACATGGCCGAATTCATGCAGCAGCGTTACCACGTCGTTGTGCGTCAGCAGCGACGGCTGATCGCCGGCGGGCGGTGCGAAATTGGTGGTGAGGAAGGCGATCGGCCGATGCAGGCGGCCAGCGTCGCGGAAGCGCGGGCGGCAGACGTCCATCCACGCCCCGCCGCGCTTGGCGGCACGCGCATAAAGATCGAGATAGACGCCGGCAATGACCGCGCCGTCGCGGTCGATCACATCGTAGAACACGGCGTCGGGATGCCAGACCGACACCGACTCGCGCGCGACGAGACGGACGCCATAGAGCCGTTCGATCAGCGCGCAGGTGCCGGCCAGCACGCGCGGCGCCGGCAGATAGGCCTTGATCGCTCCTTGGTCGACGCCATGCAAAGTCCGCCGCATCGCCTCCGCGACATAGTTCAGGTCCCAGGGTTCGAGCGTCTCGATGCCGAAATGCTCGGCGGCAAAGCTGCGCGCCTGCGCCAATTCCGCCTCGGCAACCGGACGGGCACGGCGGGCGAGGTCGAGCAGGAACGCATCGGCCTCGTCGAAATCGGACGCCATCTTGGTCGCGAGCGACCGAGCCGCAGAATCGGCGAAGCCGAGCAATTGCGCGGATTCGTGGCGCAGCTTCATGATCGCCTCGATCCGCGCGCTGTTGTCGAAGGCGGGATTGTCCGCCAGGTCCGACGCGCGCGTGCCATAGGCGCGATGGACGCGGCGGCGCAGGTCGCGGTCGGCGGCGTAAGACAGTACCGCCTTGATGCTGGGCTGGCGCAGCGTCACCAGCCAGCCTTCGAGGCCCCTTTCCTGCGCATAGGCGGCGAGGATCGCCTTGTCGGTGTCTGGGATGCCGGCCAGCGCCGCCTCGTCGGTGACATGCTCGGTCCACGCCTCGGTCGAGTCGAGGATGGCATTGCCGAATTCGGTCCCGAGCCGGCTGAGTTCGACGCCGACTTCGAGGAAGCGTTCGCGCGCGGGGCCTTCGAGCGCGACGCCCGACAGGCGGAAACCGCGCAGCGCCATCTCGACCGCGCGACGCTCCGCCTTCGGCAGCACGTCGAAATCGCGGCGATCGGTGATCCGGCGGATCGCCTCATGCTGTTCGCGATTCTGTCCTGCCTCCATCAGATAGGCGGTGAGTTTCGCCTCGGCGATGCCGTGCGCCTCGCGCAAGGCGGGCGTATCGGCGACGCCGGTCAGATGCGTGACCGGCTGCCAGCCGCGCGTCATCGCGAAGTCGGCGCGCTCGCCGGCAAGCATCACCGACGGGAAATCGGCAGACCCGGTCGCGACGATCGCGTCGATCGCGGCGCGATGGTCGGCGATCAGTTGCTCGGTGGCGGGGACGACATGTTCGGGCAGGATATGCGCGAAATCGGGAAGGTCGCTGTCGGCCAGCAATGGATTGGCAGCAAGCAGCGCATCGGTATCGGTCATCGTCATCCTCGCACCTGTTCTGGCTTCTTGGTGGACTGATGCTCAGGTCGGCCGATTGGCGTGCGGATTCAAGAGGCATTCAACTACCCCTCTACCGCTTGCGGGAGAGGGACAGGCACGCGCAGCGGGCCAGGGTGAGGGCCTGTGCGGGTCGCGCCCTTCAGGCCCTCACCCTCGCCGCCTGCGGCGGCTTTCCCTCTCCCGCAAGCGGGCGAGGGGATTGCATCGGGGACCCGAAACATGGCTTTGGCGCGGAACCATCATCTCCCCGCGAGCGTACCCCCCCGATGTCCAATCCCGTGATCGTCGAGATTCCCCACAGCCTCGGCCGCGCCGAAGTCCGGCGCCGCATGGCCGCGCGGATCGGGGAACTGCCCGCGCATCTGCCCGGCGGCATGGCGACGGTGGACTCGTCATGGCCCGCCGAGGATCATATGGTCGTCGATGTCGTGGCGCTGGGGCAGAAGGTCGTCGCCGATCTGGACGTCGAGGACGACAAGGTCAGAGTGAGCCTCACCTTGCCGCCCTCGCTGTCGTTCATGGGCGGCATGATCGCCGGGATCGTCAGGGATCGGGGCAAGGACCTGCTGCTCGAGGACAGATCGCGCCGCTGACGGCGGCTATGCTGCCAGACCCTGGGCCGCCAGTCCTATGCCGCCAGCCGCAGCGGCGGTGCCTTCAGTGCGGCGCCATGGTCGTCGGCGACGATCTCGTCGGTGAACACCTCGAACCGCTGCAATATGGTCGGCCCGAATGAGGTCGTGAGCGCGGTATCGGTCGCGTCGCGGCCGCGCGCCATCAGGATGCGGCCGATCCGCGGCTGGTTGTGGCGCGCATCATAAGTGTACCAGTCGCCGTCGATGAACACGTCGAACCACGCGCTGAAGTCCATCGGCGCATCGACCGGCGGGATGCCGATGTCGCCGAGATAGCCGGTGCAGTAGCGCGCCGGGATATTGACGCAGCGACACAAGGTGATCGCGAGATGCGCGAAGTCCCGGCACACGCCCACGCGCTCGCGATAGCCGTCGAATGCGGTTCGGTCACATCGGGCATGCTGGTAGCCGAAGGTCAGATGGTTGTGCGTCCACGCGACGATGGCCTCGACGCGGTCGCGCGCCGATTCGATGTGGCCGAACTGGGCCCAGGCGAACTGCATCAGGTGCTGGGTCTCGCAATAACGGCTGCCGAGCAGATAGACGAGCACGTCATCGGGCAGCGCATCGACCGGCGCTACGGGCACGTCTGGCGCGCGCGTATCGACGCGACCGCTATCCTCGATCGTGAAGTCGACTTTGAGCGCGATGCCCCCCGCCGGCACCGTCAGCCGCGTGCAGACATTGCCGTACCCGTCGACGAAGTCGTAGATCGGAACGTCCGGCGACGTCAGGATCCGATGCGGCGAGCGCAGATCCTTGTTGCGCGACGGATGAACGCTCAGCAGCGCCAGCATCGTGCTTGGCGCGGGGGCATCGAAAGCGATGTCGAAACCGGCGTGGATCAGCATTCAGGGCCTCAAGCGATAGGTCGAAGAAGCCGGTGGAACGAGCTTCGCCGGCAATTGATCCCTGTTTTTGCGAGGAAAATGCGCGGCGGCGGAGAGCGCTTGCGCGATGTTAAGCGAGCGAGGCGTGACCCGCCGCGCGCTCGCACGCGCAACGAATGCGATGGCATCGCCTCGCCAGATCGCAGACAAGACGCAATGGCGGTGCGAATCCGCCATCGGTCCCCACGCGTTCCCCGTCGCATCGGAGCATGGATTTTTGCCGCCACTGAGCTGCTCACACTGCCGCCATCTGCTGCATTTCGAGGCGCAGGCCTGCCACGCCTGCGGCCATAGTGTGGGCTTCGATCCCGCGGCCGGCGGGTTTCACCATTTCGAGGCGGAAAGCGGCGAATGGCTCGACGCGCGCGGCAGCCGTCAGGACCTGCGGCAATGCGACAATGCCCGCTATGGCGTGTGCAACTGGCTGGTCGCCGCGTCCGACTCGCCCCTCCAGTGCACCGCCTGCCGCCACAACCGGATGATCCCCGACCTCAGCGTCACCGGCGTGCTCTCGCGCTGGAAGCGGATCGAGGAGGCGAAGCGTCGCGTCGTCCACGGGCTGATCCGGCTCGGCCTGTCGATCGACGAAGGGCCGCATATCTGGTTCGACCTGCTCTACGATCCGTCGGCCGAGATGGGCTTTGCGCCGCAATTGCTGACCGGCCATGCGAGCGGCGTCGTGACGATCAACCTGATCGAGGCCGACGACGCCGCGCGCGAGCGGATCCGGCGCGAGATGGGCGAGCCGTACCGCACGCTGGTCGGCCATTTCCGGCATGAGATCGGCCATTATTTCTGGCACCGGCTGGTCGAATTCTCGCCCGACCTGCTGCCATTCCGCAACCTGTTCGGCGACGAGCGCGCCGATTACACCGCGGCGCTGCAGGCGCATTATGCCCACCCGGCCGCCGCGGGCTGGGAGGAGAATTTCGTCTCATCCTATGCGACCGTCCACCCGTGGGAGGATTTCGCCGAGACCTTCGCGCATTATCTCCACATCGTCGATACGCTGGCGACGATCGGCCAGTTCGGCACGCGGCTCGATCCCCCACCCGGCGCGACCGTCGCCACGGCCGCCACCGTCGATTTCGACCCTTATGACAGCGACACCGCGACCTTGGTCGCACGCTGGATCCCGTTCGCGTTCGCACTCAACGCGATCAACCGCAGTATGGGCCAGCCGGACCTCTATCCGTTCCGGTTGACGCCGACGATCGTGCTCAAGCTCGATTTCGTCGGGCGGCTGCTCGCGTTCGCGGCCGGGCGCTGGGCGCCGAGCGAACGCGAAGGGGCCGACCTCAAGGCGATGATCGCGACCCTGGGGCTGGGCGTCGATCTCGATCATTGAGAGGGGTCGCGAAAGACCAATTTCAGTCGTCGAGTTCGTGGTCGAAAGCGCTGGCCTCTGCCGGTGCCCTGCTCTCGGTGACGGCCTGTCGGTCGGCGTCGGTGAAATCCCCCATGGTGAGGACTTCCCGATCGCGACGCTTCAGCCGCTCTTATTCCACGTAGGACATCAGAACGAGACTGGCACGGCCATGGTTCGTGATCGTCACCGGTGCGCGAAGCGCCTCACGGCCAAAATGACCGACAGCCTTTTTGAAACTCGACGGCGGATATGACGGGATCGGACATGTTGGTCTCCATAGGTGCCGTTATCGATATAATCCGGATTTTACCAACCTGCCTGCCAGCCATCGGGTGTGTAATGACGCCCCTCAGCATGTATTGACAATGTCATTACCAGCGTCTATCACCATGCCTCCCCAAAGGAAAAAGCGAAATGGCGACTGCCGCCGAACGGCCGAAGTCCGACACGACCATCACGATGCGCCTGCCGACACGGACGCGCGATCTGATCGACTCGGCTGCGGCGGTGCAGGGCAAATCGCGCACGGAGTTCATGGTCGAGAGCGCGCGCCTTCACGCGGTCGACGTGCTGCTCGACCAGCGCGTGTTCAACCTCGATCCCGACCAGAGCGAAGCGCTGGCACAGGCATTGGCGAACCCGCCCAAGCCGAATGCCGCGTTACGCGCGCTGTGGGCTGCCAAGGCGCCATGGGAATAGCGGATGTCGAACCGGCGGCGCGGCCCTATGCCGCGCCGGTGGCCATCACGCTGGATCACCGAATGGATGGTTTCGACAGCGGCAGACCCTCGCTCGACGACTGGCTGCGCGCGCGTGCCATCGAGAATGAGGGCCGCGCATCGCGGACTTATGTCGTCGCGGCGAACACCGGCCCGCAAGCTGGCGAGGTGGTCGCCTATTATTCGCTGGCAACCGGCGGTGCGGCGCTGAGCGAGATACGCGGCAAGTTCCGCCACAATCTGCCCAACCCGGTGCCGGTGATGGTCCTGGGCCGACTTGCCGTCGACCGCAGGCACGCCGGTGCCGGTCTCGGCGGCATGCTGTTGCGTGAAGCGATGCGGCGCACGCTCGACATCTCCCGATCCGCCGGCGTTCGCATGCTGATGGTCCACGCCATCGACGATGACGCCGTCACCTTCTACCTGCGCTATGGCTTTCACATCTTTCCGGCAGGCAGCCGAACCATGCATCTGCCGGTGGAGACGATCGCCGCCTTGCTTTAATGTCACGCCAGTCAGGAGTGAAACATCAGCGCGAAAAACACGATGACCATCCGGGTTTCCCAGGAAATGAAGGACAAGCTCGATCGGCTGGCAGACGCCACGAGTCGCAGCCGCTCTGACCTCGCCGGTGAGGCGATCGCGGCCTATATGACACGCGAGCTCGAGATCATCGAAGGCATCGGGCGGGGGCTTGCCGATGTGGAAGCCGGTCGTGTCATCGAGCATGACGAGGCAATGGGGGAACTCGACGCGGTCGTCGCTGACGCTCGGAATGGCCGTGGCGGATTTCACGACATGCGAATTTAGTATTGCGTTCCCGAAATTCGTGTCCCCAAAATTCTAGGTCGCGATTTATGAATAACTTCCCACTTATGAATCTTCGCCTTGAATACGATGAGGATACAAATGCATTGTTTGGTCTCATACTCGCTAATCTCGTAATCACTTTGGCTACGAGCGCGGCATAGCCGATGGAATGATTCGGACCTATCTAACTAGATTTGTTGATCCCGGAACAGACCGGGCGATTGGCGTAGCATTTCTTGACAACGATTTCTTTTTTGACGAGCACGTGAGAGGAATGTCTCTGCGAATTCACTATGCGATTGGTTTGAAAGGAGACCCGCAAGAGGATTCATTTCGCAAATGGAGGAATAGCATTGTTCTATGAGTTTCAATACACCGGTTACCCGCTATTCCGCAACGCCGTCGCCACCGCATTGATCGACAACTGAATCCCCTCCCGGATCCGCGGATCATCCTCCCCCGCGCGGTGGCGCTTGAGCAGTTCGATCTGGAGCAGGTTCAACGGTTCGATATAGGGCAGGCGCAGCCGGATCGACTCGTCGAGCGCGGGGTTTTTTTCGAGCAGGCGGGTCTGGCGGGTGGCGGTCAGCAGGCCGTCATGCGCTTTCTGCCAACCCTCGCGGATGCGGCCGAAGATCGCTTGGGCGGCTGTCTGGTCCTCGACCAGTTCGGCATATTTGGCGGCGATGCCCATGTCGGACTTGGCGAGCACCATCTCCATGTTCGCCAGGGTCGATTGCAGGAACGGCCACGCCTCGACCATCTCGCGCAGCAGCGCCTGGTCCTTGAAGCCCGACAGCGCCTCGCCGACGCCGTACCAGCCCGGCAGCATCACCCGCGCCTGCGCCCAGCTGAACACCCACGGGATCGCGCGCAGATCCTCGATCGCGTCCGATTTCTTGCGGCTGGCCGGGCGCGAGCCGATCTTGAGGTCGGCGATCTCGATCAGCGGCGTCATCTGGCGAAAGAACTGGCGGAAGCCGTCGGTCTCGTAGACCAGACCGCGATAGGCCTTGAACGCGGCGTCGGACAATGTGTCCATCGCGCCGGCGAAACGGACGCGATCGGCTTCCGCGATGCCGGACTTCTCCAGCGAGGCGAGCAGGGTCGCAGAGGCCATCGCCTCCAGATTGGTCATCGTGCTTTCGACGCTGCCATATTTGGCGGCGATCACCTCACCCTGTTCGGTGATGCGGATGCGGCCGGCAACGGTGCCGTGCGGCTGCGCGCGGATCGCCTGGAAGCTGGAACCGCCGCCGCGGCCGACCGAGCCGCCACGGCCGTGGAACAATTGCATCGCGACATTCGCCTGTTCGAACACCGGCACCAGCGCGCGGCTGGCCTGATGGAGGCCCCAGGTCGAGGTCAGATAGCCGCCATCCTTGTTGCTGTCCGAATAGCCGATCATCACTTCCTGATGACCGCGGACGCCCGAGATTCCGGCGATGTCGGGCAGCGACAGCCATTCCGCCATGATGCCCGGCGCCTCGTCGAGATCGCCGATCGTCTCGAACAACGGCACCGCCATGATCGCCGCGGTCGATTGTTCGCCCGGCCGGTAGAGCCCGGCCTCCTTGAGCAGGATGTTGACCTCGAGCAGATCGGACACGCTCTGCGCCATCGAGACGATATAGTTGGTGATGCAGGCCGGGCCATAACGGCGATGCGCCTTGGCGGCGGCGCGGACGATCGCGAGTTCGCCCTGGGTCTCCTCGCTATACTCGGCAAAAGGGCTGGTCAGCGGGCGGGCATTGGCGAGTTCGCGCCGCAGCAGAGCGACGCGCGCTGCCTCGTCGAGCGCGAGATAATCGGGTTCGGCGCCGGCGACCTTGAGCAGTTCGGCGACGACCCGTTCGTGGACCGACGAGTTCTGCCGCATGTCGAGCGTGGCGAGGTGGAAGCCGAAGGTCTCGACCGCGCGGATCAGCCGCCCGAGCGCGCCGCCTGCCTTGAACGCGCCGCCGCCGATGCCGGCGAGGTCGACGCCGATCGCGACGAGATCGGCGCGGAACGCCTGCGGATCGGGATAGGGTTCGCCGCTGACCGGCGACGGGCGCGGCGGCGCGCGGCCGCTGATCGCGGTGAAAGTCGCCGCCAGACGCGCATAGATGCCGCTCAGCGCGCGCCGATAAGGCTCGTCGCGGCGCGCCGGGCTGTCGTCGCCACTCTGCTCGGCGAGCGCGAGAACGGCAGGGCTGACGGTCGCGAGTTCGGTCGAGATCGAGAGTTCGGCGCCGAGCGCATGGAGCGCGCTGAGATAATAGGCGATCACGGTTTCGGCGGCGCGCGACAGCGCCAGTTCGAGCGACGCGGCGGTGACATAGGGGTTGCCGTCGCGATCGCCGCCGATCCAGCTGCCGGGGCGCAGGAAGCTGGGCACGCGCTGGCCGAGCGCGCGGTCCCAGCGGGCATAGAGCGCGGGCAGCGCGGGCAGGAAGGCATCGCGGAAATAGGCAAGCGCGCTCTCGACCTCGTCGGCGACATAGAGCCGCTCGCGCCGCAGCGGACGGGTCTGCCACAGCAGGGCGATCTGGCGGTAGATCGCATCGTCGACGCGATCGCCCTCCAGCGTCTCGTCGCGGCCCATATCCTTCAACAGCATCAGTTCGGCGATGCGATTGCGATGGTCGATCATCGATTTACGGCGGACTTCGGTGGGGTGCGCGGTCAGCACCGGCGCGACCAGCGCATCCGCGAGCATCGCCGCGACGGCATCGGCACCGACGCCCTCGGCGTTCAGCCGTTCGAGCGCATGGACAACATCGGCGCCGGGTTCGGTCGCGACGCCCTGGCGGTCCTCGGCGAGGTTGGCGAGCATCGAGAACAGCATGAACCCTCGAACGAAGGCGATCGTATCGTCGAGGTTGAGCACGTCGAGTCCAGTGTCGATCGCGTCGGCGCCGGCGACGCCGCGATGGCGATCGACCGAGGCCGAGCGGATATACTCGGTCCGCCGGAACAAGGTGTCGCCGCCATAGGCGCGGATGACATCCCCCAGCAGCTTGCCAAGATAGCGGATATCGGGGTTTTGCGTGATCGGGGGAGCAGCGGCCATGGGGCGATGCTGCACCGCAGCGGGGATGCGGTCAACCATCGATTGCGCTGCGGTAACGACCGGATGCCGAGCGTTTCAAATGGCACAATTTGCGGCTAGGGTTCTACCCCCATGCCAGCCCGTCCGGCCCTCCCAATTCTCATGGCCGCACTCGCGCTGGCCAGCCCGCCGGCAATCGCGGCTGCACAAGTGAACGAGGCGGCGATGGTGCAGCCGTCCGATGCGCTGGAGATGGCATCGAACGGCGAGGATATGGGCGCGACCTTCGCGCTGGCCCGTACCGAATATGAACGCTGCCGCACCAGCCGGCCGAACGAATCGGCCTGCGCGATCCTGCTCTATCTGACCGCCTTCTCGGCCCTGCAGGCGAAGCAGGCGGTGGCCGGCTATCCGTTCGCGCTGCGGGCGGTCGAGCGGGCAGTGGCGGATCCGGCGGAGGCGATCGAGACCTTGCCCGAACTCGCGCAATCCTATGCCGGCGCGGTGCAGGCGGCGGGGTTGCTCGAGGAGTCGCGGCCGCTGCTGACGGGCATGCTGATACTGCTCTCGCGCGGACCGCTCGACAATAGCAGCAACAGCATTGCCGACACGCTCGACAGCCAGGCATCGCAGCTCGAGCAGGATGGCCGCGCCGCGACGGCGGAGCCATTGCGCCGGGCATTGCTCGCGCTGCGCCTGCGCCAGCCCGAAGCGGCCGGCGAGCGACGGGCGATGGCGGCGGTCGCGCTCGCGCTCAATCTCAACGGCCAAGGCCGGTTCGACGAACTCGACGCGCTGTTCGCGCAGGCGCTGGCGGCGACCACCGCGGACACCGCCGACATGGCGCTGGTGCTCAATGCCGAGGGCAAGACGCTCGATGCGCGCGGCCGCTATCGCGAGGCGGAGGCGCGGTTTCGCCGGGCGCTGGCGATCCAGTCGGCGCAACCGGTGCCCGATGACGTCGCCTTGTCGTCGAGCCTCAACAATATTGGCCATGTCCTGATCAACCAGGCGCGTTTTGCCGAAGCCGAGCCGTTGCTGCGCCGCGCGCTGGCGATCCGCGTCGCGAAGCTGGGCGAGGAGGATGCGGCGACCGCCACCGCCTACAACAATCTCGGCACATTGCTGGTGCAGCAGGGGCGCCATGCCGATGCCGAACCCTATCTGCGCAAGGCGCTGGCGACGCGCAGCGCGGCGCTCGGCCCCGCGCATCCGCTGACTGCCGAGACGCGCTCCAATCTCGGCATCGCCCTGCTCGGCACGGGCCGCGCCGCCGACGCCTGCAGCGTGCTGGCCAGTGCGGTCGGCCAGTTGCAGGATGCGCTCGGCAAGACGCATCCCGATGTCGGCATCGCCGCGTCGAATGCCGGCAATTGCTATATCAAGGCGGGTCTGGGCGTGGTCGCACTGCCGCTCTACCGGATGGCCGCGGCGATCAGCGGGGCGGCGCATGGCGAGCGGCATCCCGCGACGCTGGTGGCCAATGCCAACCTCGCCGCCGCCTTGTGGGGTACCGGCGAAACCGCGGAAGCCTCGACATTGTACCGCACGGCCTCCGCCGCGAGCGACACGGTGCTCGGGCGCGCGCATCCGACCAGCATCACCTTGCGCGGCGACCTCGGTTCGCTCGAACTGCTGGCGACGGGACAAGCCGGACCGGCGCTGGCCGATCTGCGCGACGCTGCCGATGCGGCGATCCTGCGCACGGCCGGCGCCGGCCGCGACGCCGGACTGGCCGGGGAGTATCAGGACTATCGGCGCTATCTGCGGCGCCGGGTGGCCGCGGCCTGGGCCGTGTCGGCGCAGTGACGACAAACCCTCCCCGTGCCGGGGAAGAAGTCCTACGCCTCCAGCTCGATGTCCCAGTAGAGCCAGTCATGCCAGCTTTCGTGGAGGAAATTGGGCGGGAAGCTGCGGCCATGTTCCTGCAGCTGCCAGCTGGTCGGCCGGATCGGCGCGATGTGAAGCGGCATCTTGGCTTCGCGCGGCGTGCGGCCGCCCTTGCGCAGATTGCAGGGCGCGCAGGCGGTCGCCACATTCTCCCAGGTCGTGCGGCCGCCATAGGCGCGCGGGACGACATGGTCGAAGGTGAGGTCGCGCGTTCCGCCGCAATATTGGCAGGAGAATTTGTCGCGCAGGAACAGGTTGAAACGGGTGAAGGCGGGATGCTGCGAAGGGCGGACATATTGCTTGAGCGCGATAACCGACGGAATCTTCATCGCGCTGGTGGGACTTCGCACCTGCCGCTCGTAGGTCGCGACGATATCGACGCGATCGAGGAACACCGCCTTGATCGCGGTCTGCCATGGCCACAGGCTGAGCGGATAGTAACTCAAAGGCGTATAATCGGCGTTGAGCACGAGCGTGGGACAGCTGTCCGGATGTCGGATCAGATCGGGATGATACATGACGAAACTTCGTCCCCCCTTTGCTGTCACGTCTTGCCACGGCCAATTCGCCGAGAAACATGACGTCAGCATGACAGCAGATCGGGCAACGTGGCGTCAAGAGTCTGATTCGAGGGGCGGCGTCGTTACGCGTTTCGCGCCGAGTCCGACCGGGCAGCTCCATCCGGGCCACGCTTTCTCGGCGCTTCAGGCGCACGACCATGCCCGTGCGCACGGCGGACGCTTCCTGTTGCGGATCGAGGATATCGATCCCGGCCGGGTCCGCGAGGCGTATGTCGCCGGCATCATCGAGGATCTGACCTGGCTCGGCCTGCGCTGGGATGGACAGGTCGCGCGCCAGTCGGAACGGCTGCCGCTCTATGCCGACGCGCTCGACCGGCTGAAGGCCGCGGGCCTGGCCTATCCCTGTTTCTGCACGCGCGCGGCGATCGCCGCCGAGATCGCGGCGAGCGCCTCGGCGCCTCAAGGTCCCGATGGACCGCTCTATCCGGGAACCTGCCGGCGCCTGTCACCGGCCGACCGCGCGCGCCGCATCGCCGGCGAGCCGCACGCCTGGCGCCTCGACATGGCGAAGGCGATCCAGGACGCAGGACCGCTGCACTGGACCGATCTCGATCACGGCGCGATCGCCGCCACGCCCGAAATCCATGGCGACATCGTGATCGCCCGCAAGGACGCGCCGACCAGCTATCATCTCGCGGTGACGGTCGACGACGCGGCGCAGGGCGTGACCGACATCATCCGCGGCGCGGATCTGCGCTCCGCCACCCATGTCCACCGCCTGCTGCAGGCGCTGCTCGGCCTGCCCGCGCCCGCTTACCGCCATCACCGGCTGCTGACGGGTCCGGACGGCAAGCGGCTCGCCAAGCGCGACGGCGCGAAATCGCTGGCGGCGTTGCGGGCGGAAGGCGTGAGTGCGGAAACACTTCGTGCGATGCTGGGCGCTCAGTCGAGCGGATCGATCGGCGAGAAGTCGCTGCCGTAGCGCGTGTCGATGAAGCGGGTATTGGCGGCGAACGCGTCGAGATCGCCCTGCGCCAGCGAACGCGACATCGCGCGCAGCCGCGCCGCCATCTTGTCGAGGCCTTCGTTGAGGATGAAACTCGCCGAATGGCCGGTCCTGCGGAAGATTTCGGCGCGATGCTCGGCCGGGATCTCGACATAACTGAGCAGCAGGGTCGGCAGATGATTGTCGCGCATCTGGTAGAGATCGATCAGGTCGGTGGGGCCGACGCCCTTCTTCTGCGCCCGCGCCTCGACCTCGGCGATCAAGGTGCGGACGATCTGGACGTGCGCACGCGAGGTTTCGGGGATGCGCGGATCGTCATAGTCGAACGGGATCGGCTTGCGCGGGTCGGGCGATGCGCTGGGTGCGGGCGCCGATGCGGCCGGTGGTTGCGGCGGGGGCGCCGTGGGCGGCGGCGCCTCGACGGGCGGCAGGCCCAGCAAACGACCGAAGAAATCGGACCAGCTCATGTTCGGAGCCTTCTTGAATCTCGGGGCGGCGGTCAAGCGCGAACGCGTGGGAGATCGTGTTACGGCGCCCAGCGATTCATGACCCACCCCGATCATGGGATCTCGGCTTCAGTTTACACGATTGCCGTTCGACGATCCGAAGCCTTCTCTTGGAATCCGCGCCTCAAGCGCCTAAATCGGTGGCATGGGCAACATCCTCCTCGTCATCCTGATCATCGCCGCGGTCATCGGTGCCGTGGTCGCGCTGATCCGCGGTATCATCGCCTTCCTGCAGGCGACCGAGGCCGACCTCAAGGGCGTCGGACCCAGCGCTTCGGGCGTCAAGCAGAACAAGATGATGATGGCCCGCGTCGGCTTCCAGGCGATCGCGGTGCTGCTCGTCGCCCTGCTGATGCTGCTCAACCGCTGAGCGGAACGGCGCGGCGCATTGGTCAAGCTCAACCGCATCTACACGCGCACGGGCGATGCCGGCACCACCGGTCTCGTCGACGGATCGCGCGTCGCCAAGCATCATGCCCGCATGCAGGCGATCGGCGACGTCGACGAAGCCAATAGCGCGATCGGCGTCGCGATCGCTTCGCTGCCCGCGGACGATCCCGCCGCCGCGCGGCTGCTGACGATCCAGAACGACCTGTTCGACCTCGGCGCCGACATCGCCACGCCGGGCGAGGATTTCGCGCCGTCGGAGATGGCGCTGCGGATCGTGACCGCGCAGGTCGCGCGGCTCGAGGCCGAGATCGACGCGATGAACGAAGCGCTGGCGCCACTGACCAGCTTCATCCTGCCCGGCGGTTCGGCCGCCGTCGCGGCGGTCCATCTCGCCCGCGCGATCACCCGCCGCGCCGAGCGTTCGGCGACCGCCGCGGCGGACACGGTGGCGCTCAATCCGCAGGCGCTGGCCTATATCAACCGGCTGTCCGACCATCTGTTCGTCACCGCGCGCTGGCTCGCGGCGCGTACGGGCGGAGACGTGCTGTGGGTGCCCGGTGCATCGCGCTGAGGGCTTTTCCTTCACCATAGTTCCTGTTATGTTCCGATCATCGGTCTTGAATCGCGTCTGTGTCACGCCATTTTCACGTGACGCTGCAAGCGATGAAGACAGGTTCAGGAACTTCTGGCCGTGACGATGCTTTCAACGGCAAACGGGGATTCAGCAGGATGGCGGGAAAGACGATGGCGACCCGGCTCGACGCCCAGAGCGCGTGCGATCCGCTGCAGGCGCTGTTCGGCGAGGTGCGCAGGCTGAGCGAAAAGCTCGCCGCGCCCTTGTCCGATGCCGACGCTACCGTCCAGGCGATGGACGATGCCTCACCGGCGAAATGGCATCTCGCCCACACCACCTGGTTCTTCGAGACGTTCGTGCTGCGCGATCATGTGCCCTACTACCGGCTGTTCGACGAGCGCTGGCCGTTCCTGTTCAACAGTTATTACGAGGCCGAAGGCGAACGCCACGCCCGCCCGATGCGCGGCATGCTGACGCGGCCGTCGCTCGACGAAGTGCTGGCGTGGCGGGCCCATGTCGACGCGGCGGTCGATGCGGCTTTGCCCGGTCTGTCGCCCAAGGCGCGCGAACTGGTCGAACTCGGCTGCCATCACGAGCAGCAGCACCAGGAATTGATGCAGACCGACATCCTCGCTCTGTTCGCGCTCAATCCGGTCGCGCCGGCAGTGTGGGACGATCCGCGCAACATACCCGCCCCGCCGCCGGGTCCGATCCGCTGGATCGAGGGCGCGCGCGGGATCGTCGAGATCGGGCGTGACTCGACCGACGGTTTCGCCTTCGATTGCGAGGGGCCGCGCCATCCGGTCCTGCTTCACCCGCATGCGCTCGCCGACCGGCCGGTCAGCAACAGCGAATGGCAGGCATTCGTCGACGATGACGGCTATGCGCGCGCCGAGCATTGGCTGTCCGACGGCTGGGCCTGGGTGAAGGCCAACCGGATCGAGGCCCCGCTCTACTGGCGGCGCGATGCGACGCGTGGCTGGGCGGCGTTCGCGCTCGATGGGCTGCACCCGCTGCATCCGGCCGCGCCGGTCACCCATATCAGCTATTACGAGGCCGACGCGTTCGCGCGCTGGGCCGGTGCGCGTCTGCCGACCGAGGCCGAGTGGGAGAGTGCGGCCGGCGCGCTCGATCCCCGTTCGGGCAATCAGCTCGACTCGGCGGGGCCGGTCCGGCCGAGGGCGGCGCCAGCCGCGTCCGGATTGCGCCAGATGTTCGGCGACGTCTGGGAATGGACCGGCAGCGCCTTCCTGCCCTATCCCGGTTTCCGCCCCGCCGCCGGCGCGGTCGGCGAATATAATGGCAAGTTCATGAGCGGCCAGTTCGTGCTGCGCGGCAGCAGCTGCGCCACGCCGCGCGGCCATGCGCGCGCCAGCTACCGCAATTTCTTCTACCCGCATCAGCGCTGGCAGTTCACCGGCCTGCGCCTCGCAAGGGATATCTGATGACCGACACGCTCGTTGCCGCCGATCCGGCCTTCCGTGCGGATGTGCTGGCGGGCTTCGCGATGCGCCCGCGCGCGATCCCGGCACGCTGGTTCTACGATCGCCAGGGGTCCGAACTGTTCGAGGCGATCACCGCGCTGCCCGAATATTATCCGACCCGGATCGAGACCGCGCTGCTCGAAGCGCATGCCGGCGAGATCGCCCGGCTGGTCGGGCCGGGCCGCGCGGTGGTCGAATTCGGCTCGGGTTCCTCGACGAAGACGCCGCATATCCTGTCGGCAGTCGAACCTGCGGCCTATGTGCCGATCGACATTTCCGGCGAGTTCCTGCGCGCGTCGGCAGCGGCGCTCGCGGAGGATTTTCCCAAGCTGCACATCGAACCGCTCGAAGCCGATTTCACCCGGCCGATCGACACCCCGGATGCAATCCTTCATCTGCCGCGGCTGGGCTTCTTCCCCGGTTCGACGATCGGCAACATGGTGGCGCGGACCGCGGTCAACCTGCTGCGGGCGATGGTCGAGACGCTCGGGATCGGATCGATGCTGCTGATCGGCATGGACCGGCGCAAATCGCCCGACATCCTGGTGCCAGCCTATGACGATGCGGCCGGCGTGACCGCGGCGTTCAACCTCAACCTGCTCCACCGCATCAACCGCGAACTCGACGGCGACATTCCAGTGGATGCATTTCGCCATCTGTCGGTGTGGAACGACGGCGAGTCGCGGATCGAGATGCATCTCGCGGCGAAGCGCGACATCGACTTCCGGATCGATGGCGCGCGGTTCGCGATGGCTGCGGGCGAGACCATCCACACCGAGAACAGCCACAAATATGGCTCGCGCGACGCCCGGTTGCTGCTGCGCGCCGGCGCGTGGACGCCGCTGGCGGAATGGACCGATGCCGGCGACAATTTCGCGCTGATCCTGTGCGAGGCACAGCCGCCGGGGACCGCACCGTAGCAAATCCTCCCTATGCCGAAGGCATCGGGAGGGGGGGACCACCCGAAGGGTGGTGGAGGGGAAATGCGGCGGTCGTGCCATGCTCCGAGCCAAAGTCGCTTGCGCGACTCCCCTCCGCCACCGCCTGCGGCGGGAGGAACAGGTTCAATCCTTCGGGAAAAACCGTGCGGCAATGTCCGCCGCGATCCTTGCCGGACGCAGCGTTTCGGCGTCGACGCAGCACCAGCTCGACTTGACCTCGGCCAGCACCTCCTCGCCGCGCTTGATCAGCGTCTCGTAGAACGCCCGCGCGCCGTGGACCTTTTCGAGCACCACCGTCGCGATCACCTGATCGTCGAGAAAGGCTGGCTTGCGGTAGGTGATCTCATGCTTGAGCGCGACCCACAAATGCCGCGCGACCGCCTCGGCCGGCGCCAGATTCTGCCAGTGCGCGACCACCGCATCCTGCACCCAGCCGAGATAGCGGGCGTTGTTGACGTGCCCCATGAAATCGATGTCGCCGGGCTCGACAGTGATCCTGTGATAATGCGGGAGGGCGGCGGCTGCGGTCATGCTGTTGACATTAGTGTAAACGGCAAAAATTGACAGAAGAATCTGGTACAATGCAGCGCCGGCGCGATAGTCTGCGGGCCTTGCCCACGGAGTTTCGCAATGCCCGCCTGGTTCCTGTTGCCAATCGCCGCGCTCGCCATGGCGCCCGACGCACGCGCACTGACCAGCGTGACCGCCGAACAGGCCGCGCGCGACGATCGTTGGGCGCGGGCGGAGCGACTCCGCAAGGACGGCAAGCAGGCGGAGGCGGTCGCGCTCTATCGCCAGCTTGCCGACGATGGCGACAGCGATGCGATGCAGATGCTGGGCATCGCCTATGACGATGGCCGCGGCGTCGCCGAGGACGAGGCCGAGGCGCTACGCTGGTTCCGCGCGGCCGCCGAGCGGCAGAACGCCAATGCGATGCGCAGCGTGGGCATCATGTATCGCTACGGACGCGGCGTGGGGAAGGATCCGGTCGAGGCGGTGCGCTGGTTCCGCCGCGCCGCCGAACTGGGCAGCGGCGATGCGATGACCGATCTCGGTCGCTGCTATGAATTTGGCGAGGGGGTCGAGGCCGATCTGGCAAGCGCCGTCGGCTGGTATCGCAAGGGTGCGGAGGCGGGCGATGCCGCTGGCCAGCGCGCGCTGGGCGTGATGTATTCCAGCGGCCAGGGGACGGCGAAGGACGTGGTCGAGGCGCTGCGCTGGTACCGGATCGCCGCGCGCAACGGCAATGTCTATGCCTATGACGATATCGGCACCGCCTATGAGAATGGCGACGGCGTGCCCGCCGATCCGGTCGAAGCGGTCAGCTGGTATCGCAAGGGGGCCGAGGCCGGCGACGTCTATGCGATGGCGAGCCTGGCCAGCGCTTTTGCCCGCGGCAGCGGTGTGGCGCGCGACGACGTGCAGGCCGTCGCCTGGTCGCGCAAGGCGGCCGAACTCGACCATGTCTGGTCGATGGTGGAACTGGGCATCCATCTCGAGAACGGCACCGGCGTGGCCAGGAATCTCGACGAGGCCAATCGTTTCTATCGCCGTGCCGCCGATCTGGGCGACGCGCGTGCGATGTATTTCCTGGGCGTCAACCATGAGCGCGGTATCGGTTTCAAGCCCGACGCGGCCGAGGCGCTGGGCTGGTACCGGCGCGCGGCCGAGATCGGCTGGATCAATGCCATGGTCTCGACCGGCTATGCCTATGAGGCGGGCGAAGGCGTGGCGCAGGACCTGGCCGAGGCGGTCAAATGGTATCGCAAGGCCGCCGACCGCGGCGACGCGTTGGGCGAGGCCAATCTGGGCGTGATGTATGTCGGCGGTCGCGGCGTGGCAGCCGATGCGGTCGAGGCGGTGCGGCTGTTCCGGCTCTCGGCGGCGCAGGGCAATGGCTGGGGGACCTATCAGCTGGCTTTATGCCTGATGGACGGAACCGGCGTGGCGCGCGATCCCAAGGGCGCCTTCACGACGATGAAACAGGCCGCCGATGCCGGCGAGGTCGATGCGATCGCCGATCTCGGCGTGATGTACGAAGGCGGCAAGGGCGTGGTCCGCGACGTCGACGCGGCCAATCGCCTGTATCTGCAGGCGGCGGAAAAGGGGCTGCCGCGGGCGATGCGCTATCTGGGACTGAACTATGCGACCGGCCTGGGCTTTACGCCCGATCGTGCGCAGAGCGATGCGTGGTTCAAAAAGGCGATCGAGGCCGGCGACGAGGAGTCGAAGCGATTGCTGGTGCAGAACGAGCAGCGATTGTTCTGACGGCGCCTCGCCGTTTCACCCCCGCCCGCGATAGCCCGGCACGTCCTGCGCCGGCAGCCACAGTCCCGCCGGCGGTTCGCCCGACTGCCAGAAGACGTCGATCGGGATACCGCCGCGCGGATACCAGTAGCCGCCGATCCGCAGCCAGAAGGGCCGCATTTCGGCGAACAGCCGCTCGGCGATGCCGACGGTGCAGTCTTCGTGGAAGGCGGCATGGTTGCGGAAGGCGCCGAGGAAGAGTTTCAATGATTTCGATTCGACGATCGTCGCATCCGGCGCATAGTCGATCACCAGATGCGCGAAGTCGGGTTGGCCGGTGACCGGACACAAGCTCGTGAATTCGGGCACGGCGAAGCGGACGAGATAGAGCCGGCCGGGTCGCGGGTTGGCGACATAATCGAGCCAGGCGGCGTCGGGACTCGCCGGCAGCGCGCTCGATTTGCCGAGATGCGTGGTTTCCATGCGATCATCCCATAGGACGATGCGGACGTTCGCTAAACCCCTTCCCCTCCGCCGATGGCCGCACTAATCAGAATTTGCCGAGAACAGGGAGACGAAGATGGACGCGCTGGTATCCACCGAATGGCTGGCGGGAGAATTGGGAGCGCCCGATCTGCGCGTCGTCGATGCGACGATGGTCATGGCCGACAGCGGTCGCGACGCCGCCGCCGAATATGACACGGCCCATATCCCCGGCGCGGTGTTCTTCAATCTCGAGGAATTGCGCGACACCAACAATCCGCTGCCGTCGATGCTGCCGCCGGCGGAGAAATTCGCCAGCCGCATGCAGGCGCTGGGTCTCGGCGACGGCAGCCGGATCGTCGTCTATGACAACAGCCCGATCAAGACCGCCGCGCGCGCGTGGTGGATGCTGAAGATCTTCGGCTCGCACGACGTCGCGATCCTCGACGGCGGGCTCGAGAAATGGACCGCGGAGGGCCGTGCGGTCGAATCGGGCAAGCCGGCGATGCGCCATCGCCACTTCACCGTCTGGCAGGACGATGCCGAAGTCCGCACCAAGGCCGATCTGCTCGCCAACACCGAGAGCGGCACCGCCGAAGTGGTCGACGCGGGCAGTTCGAGCCGCTTCACCGGCGAGGAGCCCGAGCCGCGCGCCGATATCGCGTCCGGCCATATCCCCGGGGCCCGCAACCTGCCTTATACGCGGCTGTTCAACCCCGACGGCACCTGGAAACAAGGCGACGCGTTGCGCGCCGCCTTCACCGACGCCGGCGTCGACCTCGACAAGCCGCTGATCACGACCTGCGGCAGCGGCATCACCGCCGCGGTGCTGCTGTTCGGCGCGCGGCTGCTCGGCAAGACCGATGTCAGCCTCTACGACGGCAGCTGGTCCGAATGGGGCGCCGATCCGGCGACGCCGAAGGCGACCGGGGCGGCGTGAGCGGCGGCGACAAGGATGATATCAGGCCGGCGACGCGCCTCGCCACCGCCGGCCGGCGCAAGCAATGGACGCAGGGGATCGTCAACACGCCGGTGTGGCGGGCGTCGACGATCCTCTATGACGACATCGCGTCGATGCGCGAGACCGACCGCGACACGCATCACAAGCTTTATTACGGCCGCCGCGGCAGCCCGACCCAATGGTCGCTGGCCGACGCGCTGACCGGGATGGAGCCGGGCGCTGCCGGCACCTTGCTCTATCCGTCGGGCGTCGCGGCGGTCGCCACCGCGCTGATGACGGTGCTGTCGCCTGGCGACGAACTGCTGATGGTCGACAGCGCCTATGCGCCGACCCGCGCCTTCTGCGGCAAGGTGCTGAAGAAGCTGGGCATCACCACACGCTATTACGACCCGCTGATCGGCGCCGGCATCGCCGCGCTGATCGGCGACGCTACGCGCGCGATCTTTCTCGAAAGCCCCGGCAGCCTGACCTTCGAGGTGCAGGACGCCCCCGCGATCGTCGCCGCCGCCAAAGCGCGCGGGGTGGTGACGATGATCGACAACACCTGGGCCACGCCGCTTTTCTTTCCGGCGCTGGCGCACGGCATCGACCTGTCGATCCTCGCCTGCACCAAATATGTCGTCGGCCATAGCGACGTGATGCTGGGTTCGGTGACCGCGGCTCCCGAATATTGGGAGCCGTTGCGGGCGACGACGCACAGTTTCGGACAGTGCGTCAGTCCGGACGATGCGTGGCTGGCGGCGCGGGGCCTCCGGACGATGGACGTGCGGCTGGCGCGGCATCACGAGAACGGGCTGAAGGTCGCGATCTGGCTGAAGGACCGGCCCGAGGTTTCGCGCGTGCTGCATCCGGCGCTGCCCGATTGCCCCGGGCACCAATATTGGCGGCGCGACTTCGCCGGGGCCTCGGGGCTGTTCTCGTTCGAACTGGCGCGCGGCGGCGATGCCGAGCGCAGCGTGCTGATCGATGCGCTCGAGCTGTTCGGCATCGGCTTCAGCTGGGGCGGCTTCGAGAGCCTCGCCGTACCCGCCGACATGATCCGCACCGCGACGCCGTGGGTGGGCAAAGGGCCGCTGGTGCGGCTGCATGTCGGGCTGGAGGATCCGGCGGACCTGATCGCCGATCTGGAGCAGGCGTTCGTGCGGTTCGGAAAGGCTCTGGGGTAGGTTCGACCTCCCTTCTACCGCTTGCGGGAGAGGTAAAGCCGCCGCAGGCGGCGAGGGTGAGGGCCTGTAGGGCGAGCCCGCTCAGGCCCTCACCCTGACTTGCTGCGCAAGTCTGTCCCTCTCCCGCAAGCGGTAGAGGGTAGATAGATCGCCCAATCGTTTCGCCCACAGGGCGAATTGGGGTTTGAAGCGCCGATTCGCGCGGCTACAGCCTTGACCATGACGTCCGACGACCTCGACCTCCCGCAAGGCGGCCGCTTCGTCGGCAGGCTTCACCATTATCCGGCGCGCGTGCAGTTCGAGGACACCGATCTGTCGGGTGTCGTCTATCACGCCAATTATCTGCGCTTCATGGAACGCGCCCGATCCGACATGCTGCGGCTGACCGGAATCGACCAGCGTGGAACCTTTGAGGGTGGCGAAGGCGTTTACGCGGTGTCCGAACTGTCGATCCGCTTCAGGCGGCCGGCGCGGCTGGACGACGCATTGCTGGTGGTGAGCGCGGTGCGGCAGGTTCGCGCCGCGAGTTGCCGCATTCATCAATCAGTCATGCGCGCGGATGAACTTCTGTCCGAAGCGGAAGTCGTCGCGGCCTTCCTCACGTTGGACGGACGGCCCAGGCGTCAGCCGCGCGCATGGGTCGAAGCATTCGAACGGCTGCTCTGAGGGAGATTTCAAGCGCGATGCAATCCGTTTTCCTGAACACCGACGCCGCGTCGATGCTGGTGCACCTGTTCCTTCAGGCCAATATCATCGTCCAGCTGGTCGTGATCGGCCTGCTGGCCGCGTCGATCTGGACATGGGCGATCATCATCAGCTTCACCCTGAAGCTGCGCCGCGCCAATCGCGAATCCGACCAGTTCGAGCGCGATTTCTGGAAGGCGCAGGACATCGACAAATTCTACGAGGGCAATGGCCGCGTCGATATTCCCGCGGCCAAGGTGTTCGGCGCCGGCGTGGTCGAATGGCGGCGCTCGACCGGGCGCGGACCGATCGATCGCGAGGGCACGCGCACGCGTCTGGCGTCGTCGATGGCCTCGGCCTCGGCGGCGGAGGTCGACCGGCTGGCCGACCGGCTCAACATCCTCGCGACGATCGGGTCGGTCGCGCCGTTCGTCGGGCTGTTCGGCACCGTGATCGGCATCATCAACAGCTTCACCTCGATCGCGGCGGAGCAGAGCAGCAGCCTCGCGGTGGTGGCGCCGGGCATCGCCGAAGCGCTGGCGGCGACGGCGATCGGCCTGTTCGCGGCGATTCCGGCGGTCATCGCCTACAACCGCTTCAGCCACGGCATCAATCGCCTCGAAGCCAAGCTCAACCGCTTCGCCGACAGCTTCCACTCGACGCTGTCGCGCGAACTGGAGCATGAACGCTGATGGCGATGAACCTGCCCCCGCGCCGCGGCCACGGATCGCGCCGCACGCCGATGGCGGAGATCAACGTCACGCCGTTCGTCGACGTGATGCTGGTGCTGCTGATCGTGTTCATGGTGACGGCGCCGCTGCTTGTCGCCGGCGTGCCGGTGAACCTGCCCGACAGCCGCGCCGGCGCGCTCGACCAGAACGAGAAGCCGGTGCAGATCTCGATCGACACGGACGGCAGGATCTTCATCGACGATGTCGAGGTCGCCGAGAGCGAGCTTGGCGAACGCTTCGCCGCGATCGCGCCGCCCGACAATGGCGAGAAGGGTCCGCGCGTGTTCCTGCGCGCCGATCGCGGGCTCGATTACGGGCGCGTCATGCGGGTGATGGGCGAACTCAACCGCGCCGGGCTCAACCGGGTCGCGCTGGTGACGACGGGAGACGAGGACCGGTGAGCGCCGCGAGCGCCTCCTGCTCCCCATGTGGCGAGACCGCCGATGGATAGGACCGAAGGCGCCGGTCTCGGCATCGCGGTCGCGGGCCATCTCGCGCTGCTGGGCCTGCTGTCGATCGGCTTTCTCGCCGCGCCCAAGCCGATCAGGCTGGAACCGCCGCCGGTCGAGGTGGTGCTGACCGACGATGTCGGACTGGTCAGTGCGGCACCGGACGCGTCCGATGAAGAGCCCGCCGCCAAGCTGGCCGAGGTCGAGGGGCCGGTCGAACCGAATCAGCCGCCGCCGCCGCAGGAACTGCCGCCGGCGCCGCAACCCGAAATCCGCCAGCCGGCACCCGCGCCCGCACCGCAACCCGCCCCCGTGCCGAAACCGGCGCCGACGCCGGCCAAGCGCGTGCCGCCGGCGAGGCCCGCCCCGCCCGCGCCGGCGAAACCGGCGCCCGCCCGGCCAGCGCCCGTGAAAGCGGCGCCCGCCAAACCGGCACCGGCGAAGCCCGCGCCCGCGAGGCCGCCGGCCGCGAAGCCCGCGCGCGAGGCTCGCCCGACCGGGCGGCTCGACGGCATCACCAGCGGGCTCAACGATCGTCCGTCGACCAGCATGTCGACGAAACCCAAGGCGGCGACGGTGGGCCAGGCGAAGAAGACGATCAACGCGGCGATCGGCCAGGAGATCAAACCGCACTGGAAGATCCCGTCGGGCATCGACGTCGAGAAACTGGTGACCAAAATCCGGTTCCAGCTCAACCAGGACGGCACCTTGGCGGGCGAACCGGTGGTGCTGTCGCAATCCGGCGAGACCGCGAGCAATGCGCCGCAGAAAAAGCGGCATGCCGAGAACGCGATCAAGGCGATCAAGCTCGCGGCGCCGTTCAAGCTCGATCCGCAATATTACGACCAATGGCGAACGTGGACGTTCGATTTCGATGCGAGGCTCAACCAATGACCATAAGCGACACCTTCCGGCGCCCGGCGACCGGACATGTACGCCACGCGCTGGCGGCTTTGCTGAGCAGCGTGATGTTCGCGCTGGCGTCGCCGGCGGCGGCGCAGGACGCTGACGCCACCCCGGCGACGGCCCCGGCCCCCACGCCCGCACCCGCGGCCGCGCCCGCACCCTCCGGTGAGATCGAGAATACCGGCCGAATCACCGCCGACGTCAATGGCGACGACGTCGTCATCGCCATCCCGGCGCTGGCGACGCCGTCGGTCCAGCCGACCGCCGCCGGCCAGACCGATGCGCTCGGCCGCCAGATCGCCGACGTGATCACCGCCGACCTCGCCAATTCGGGCATCTTCCGCCCGCTCGGCCCCGGCCAGGTGCGCGGCATCGCCTATGGCGAGGTGACGCAGCCGCAATATCCCTATTGGCGCGGCACCAGCGCCGAGGCGCTCGTCCATGGCTTCGTCAAGGCGAACGGCAATGGCGAGCTGACGATCGGCTGCTATCTCTACGACGTCGCGCTGGGCACCGAACTGACGCGGCAAGGCTTCGTGATGGCGCCGGGCGAATGGCGTCACGCGGCGCATAAATGCGCCGACGCGATCTATGCGCGGCTGACCGGCGAGAGCCCGTTCTTCGATTCGAAGATTGCCTATATCGCCGAGACCGGCCCCAAGGGGAACCGCACCAAGCGGCTGGCGATCATGGATTCGGACGGCGGCAATCACCGATTCATCACCAACGGCCAGTCGATCGCGCTGACCCCGCGTTACTCGCCCGATTATCAGCAGATCGTCTATCTGAGCTATTTGAACAACCGGCCGCGGATCTATATCTACGACGTCGGCACCGGCCGGCAGCGGCTGGTGACCGAGAGCGGCAATACGACGTTCGCGCCACGCTTCTCGCCCGACGGCAAGACCATCGTCTATTCGATGTCGGTCGGCGCCAATACCGACATCTATTCGATCCCCGTCACCGGCGGTACGCCGCGCCGGCTGACCAATACGCCGGGCATCGACGTCGGCGGGAGTTTCTCGCCCGACGGCAGCAAGATCGTGTTCGAGAGCGACCGGTCGGGCAGCCAGCAGGTCTATATCATGAATGCCGACGGATCGGGCCAGCGCCGGATCAGCTTTGGCGGCGGCCGCTATGCGACGCCCGAATGGAGCCCGCGCGGCGACCTGATCGCCTTCACCAAGATCGCCGGCAATTTCCGCATCGGCGTGATGACGCCCAATGGCGACGGCGAGCGGCTGCTGACCGACAGCTGGCAGGACGAGGCGCCGACCTGGTCGCCCAACGGCCGCGTGATCCAGTTCTTCCGGACGTCGCAGGGCCGCAACGGCGATTCGAGCGTCTGGCAGGTCGACCTGACCGGCCGCAACGAGCGCAAGCTGAAGACGCCGGTCGCCGGATCGGATCCGGCATGGGGCCCGCTGCTGCCGTAAGTGCACATGCAAAGGAACGATTTGACCCCGTAACGACTTTAATCGACATTGCGGGCGCCGGACCTGGGGCGCGAACTCAACTGAAGGAGAACACCACATGGCCCATCTCTCATCGAAGATCGCGATCGCGATCGCGCTCGTCGCCATCGCCGGCTGCGCGAAGAAGCCGCCTGCGACATTGCCGCCCGTCGCCGAAGGGACCGGTGGTTCACAGACGCCGACGCCGACGCCGAGTGCTGGGTATCTGCCGGGTTCGCAGCAGGATTTTGTCGCCAACACGCAAGGCGACACGATCTATTTCGACACCGATAAATATGATGTCGACGGCCAGGACCGCGTGATTCTCGACAGCCAGGCGGCGTGGCTGCGCGCGCATCCGAACAACCGCGTGACGATCGAGGGCCATTGCGACGAGCGCGGCACGCGCGACTACAACATCGCGCTCGGCGCGCGCCGCGCCAATGCCGCCAAGGATTATCTGAGCTCGGCCGGCGTCGACGTCTCGCGGATCAGCACGATCAGCTACGGCAAGGAACGGCCGATCGCGCTGGGATCTGACGAAAGCGCGTGGCAGCAGAACCGCCGGGCGGTAACGCTGACGGTTCAGTAAGGAGCCAAATCCTCCCCGAGCTTGCTCGGGGAGGGGGACCGCCGGCGAAGCCGGTGGTGGAGGGGCAGGAGACCCGCTCGGAACACTGCCCCTGCCCCTCCACCGGCTTCGCCGGTCCCCCTCCCCGTTCCGGGGAGGAATTTCCTATGTCCGACCTCGATACAATGCTCGAAAAGGCCGGCGAATGGCGCGGCCGGCCGATGGCGCTCGCCACCGTCGTCTCCACATGGGGATCGGCGCCGCGGCCGCGTGGCAGCCATCTGCTCGTGCATGAGGACGGGCGCTTCGAGGGATCGGTTTCGGGTGGCTGCGTCGAAGCCGATGTGCTGGCGACCGCCGCCGCGATCATCGCCGGCGCGCCGGCGGTGGTGCGCCATTATGGCGTCAGCAACGACATGGCGTGGGAGGTCGGCCTGCCCTGCGGCGGCGAGATTTCTGTGCTGGTGCAACCGGTCGGCGAACGCGGCCTGCCCGAATCGGCGTTCGATGCCTTGGCCGAAGCCCGGCAGCATGGCCGCGGCTTCGCGATCTCGACCGATCTCGCGACCGGCCTGAGCGTCGCCGGCGAACGCGAGGGCCAGTTCGTCAACCGCTACGGCCCGCCGCGGCGACTGCTGATCGTCGGCGCGGTGCAGATCGCGCAGGCGCTGGCGGGCATCGCCCGCACGCTCGGCCTGCGCCCGACGATCATCGATCCGCGCGGCCGCTTCCTGACCGAAGAGCGCTTCCCCGACGCCGAACTCGACGATCGCTGGCCCGACGAGGCGGTCGCCAGCCGCAAGCCCGACAGCGCGACCGCGGTGGTCGTGCTCAGCCACGATCCCAAGATCGACGATCCCGCACTGCTGGCCGCGCTGGCGGCGCCGACCGGCTATGTCGCCGCGCTGGGATCGCGGAAAAATCACGCCGCCCGGCTCGAACGGCTCCGCGCCGCCGGCGCCGACCCACGGGCGCTGTCGCGAATCCAGGGGCCGGCGGGTTTGAATATCGGTGCGGTCGGGCCGGCCGAGATCGCGCTGTCGATCGCGGCGGCGATGATCGTCGCGTTCAATGATCCCGGTTAAGCGCGTCGCGGCGCTTTTGCTCGCGGGCGGTCTGTCGCGCCGTTTCGGCCCCGGCGACAAATTGCTGTCCGATTTCGCCGGCGCGCCGCTCGCCCGCCATGCCCGCGATGCGCTCGCCGATTTCGGGACGCGGATCGCGGTCGTCCGGGCCGGTGCGCCGTCGCTGGCGTCGCTGCTTTCCGATGGCGGATTCGCGCTCGTCGAGAACGCCGCGCCCGAGAGCGGCATGGCGTCGTCGCTGCGCCTGGGTGTCGCGGCCGCGCGCGGTCTGGACATCGACGCGGTGCTGATCTGTCTCGCGGACATGCCACGGATCGACTCGGCGCTGCTGGCGCGGCTGTGCGCCGCCTACGAGCCGGAACCGGCGCTGCTGGTGTGCCACGACGGCCGGCGCCGCTCGCCGCCGGCCTTGATCGGCCGCCGCCATTTCGGCGCCATCGCCGTGCTGGACGGCGACACCGGCGCACGCAACCTGCTGGCGGCGGCGCCGCTGTTCGCCGTCACGCCCGATCGCCTGCTCGATATCGACGAACCCGGCGGCTATCTCGCCTGAGCGGCGTCCGCGACCCAGGTCCGGATCCAGTGGGTGCTGCCGCGACATTCGTCCATCGCGCGTTGTTCGATCATCCGGAAGCTCGCGCCATCCCAGACATATTTCTCGCTCGATCCGCAATCGCCGGGTCCGCGTCCCTTCGACATGCTGCTGAGCACGCCGGCCTTTGCATCCCAGCCGGCGTTGACCAGCATCGGCGCGTGGGCGTCCTCGCTCCACGGCGGCGGCAGGTCAAACCTGGCCGGGGCGGTCGTCAGCTTCGGCTTCTTGCCGCCGCTGCCCGTGATCACATAAATGGCGCTGGTCTCGTTATAGGCGCCCGAGCCGCACGACAGCAGCAACAGGCTGTGACTTGCATCGAGCCGCTGCCAGCTTTCGCGATCATGTCCATTGCCCTCGAGCGCGCAGCCGGAATCGGTGCGCAACTGGGCGAGCGCCTTGACGGCCAGCTTCGCCGGCGGCGCAGTGCGATCGGCTTTGGGCACCGCGACCACCGGCGGCGGCGTGCGGGGCGGGACCGCGGTGGGGAGCTTGACACCGGGGCGAACCAGCGCGGTCTGGGTTCCGATCCGGCCCTGCTGGTCGTCGATCCAGGTCAGCGCCGCGCTCGCGCCCGCCAGCGAAATCACCGCGACCACCAGACCCTGGTCGTCGATCACTTCGAGGCGCGTGCCCTTGAGCATTTGCGGGACCAGCGCCGCGCTGGCGATCGGGCCGAAACGGATCGCGCCGTCGGAGACGCGCGGCGTCTGCGGCACGCGCTGGCCGTCGATCAGCAGCGCCATCGCCCGGACGACGCCCGGGAACGGAATGACGATCGAGGGTTGCGACCCCGGACCGGCGGTGCGGGTGACGAGCAAGGTCGCACCATTGTCCTCGCCGTCCTGCGCCAGCGCCAGCGCCTCGCAATCCTTCACATTGTCGCAGCCGACCGCCCAGTCGCGGAACTGCTTGATCGCACCGGGGGTCGGGACGTCCGGAATCGGATCGGCGATGTCGGACGCGGCGGCGGTGCTGGAGATGGCGGCAGCGGCCAGCAGCAGGATCGTCTTCATCCGACCAGCCTAGCCCAACGTCACGCCGCACGATAGGAGCGGCATGACGAAACGAGGGAGCTGAACATGCAGGCGGTCGGGATCATCGGTGCGGGTCAGATGGGCGCGGGCATCGCGCAGGTTTCCGCGCAGGCGGGCTATCACGTCTTTCTCGCCGACGCGAAGCTCGAACTGGCGGAAAAGGCCAAGGCCGGCATCGCCAAACAGCTCGGCCGGCTGGTCGACAAGGCCAAGATCGACGGCGCCGCGCGCGATGCGGCGCTCGCGCTGATCGAACCGGTCGGCGACTTTTCCGCGATGACCGCCGCCGGGCTGATCATCGAGGCGGCGACCGAGCGCGAGGAGATCAAGCGCGCGATCTTCACAGAAGCCGGCAAGGTGCTGGGCAGCGACGCGATCCTGGCGACCAACACCTCGTCGATCCCGATCACGCGGCTGGCGCAGGCGTCGCCCGATCCGGCGCGCTTCGTCGGCGTCCATTTCTTCAATCCGGTGCCGCTGATGGGCCTGATCGAGCTGATCCGCGGGCTCGCCACCTCGGACGCGACGGTCAGGAGCGTCGAGACCTATGCGGTGGCGCTGGGCAAGCGCGTGGTCCACGCCAATGATGCGCCGGGCTTCATCGTCAACCGCATCCTGCTGCCGATGCTCAACGAGGCGTGCTTCGCGCTGGGCGAGGGTGTGGCGACGATCGCCGACATCGACGCCGCCTGCCAGCTGGGCCTCAACCATCCGATGGGGCCGCTGACGCTGGCCGACTTCATCGGACTCGATACCTGCCTGGAGATCTGCCGCGTGCTGCACGGCGGCACTGGCGACCCCAAATATCGCCCGGCGCCGCTGCTCATCAAATATGTCGAGGCGGGCTGGTTCGGGCGCAAGTCCGGGCGCGGGTTCTATGATTATTCGGGCGAGGTTCCGGTGCCGACGCGGTGAGCAAAGACCCCCCTCCCTGAAAGGGAGGGGGCAAGCCCAAGGAAATCGATCATTGACTGCTGAAACCGCCACCGCCGCCAACGTCCCGCGCTCGCTGTTCGTCACCGCGATCTTCTATGGCGGCATGGTGTGCATCGCCGGCGTGCTGGGGGTGAAGCAGGTCGCGCTGGGGCCGCTGGCGGTCGAGGCCGGGATCTTCGCCTTCCTGCTGCTGGTGGTGATGTCGAGCGCGACCGCCGAACTCCATGGCCGCAAGGCGGCTGACCGGCTGGTATTGATCGGCTTCCTGCCGCTGATCGCATCGATGGCGCTGATCCAGATCGTGCTGCGCCTGCCGGCCGACCCCGGCATGTATCCGCCGGCGGTCGAGGCGTTTCCGATCGTGGTCGGCCAGAGCGGGCGGATGATGCTGGCCGGGCTGATCTCCTATGGCACGTCGCAATTCCTCAACGTCACGATCTTCAGCGCGTTGCGCGGCAGCGACGCCGGGCGGCTGCTCTGGGTGCGCGCGGCGGTGGCGAGCGTGCTCAGCCAGATCATCGATACATTGCTGTTCATATCGATCTCGTTCTACGGCGAGCGGCCGATCGTCGATCTGATGATCGGCCAGATGATCGCCAAGGTCACGCTGTCGATCCTGCTGGTGCCGTTGCTGATCCAGTTGTTCGTTTCGGTCGGCCGGCGCCTCGACGCCTGAGGGATTTGCCTGAGAGATTTGAAAGCCGCGCCTGTTCACCGTAAAGGCCGCGCCATGACCGATTATGCACCCGATCCGGCGATGCTCGCCAAAGCCGAAACGCTCACCGAGGCGCTGCCCTATATGCAGCGTTATGCCGGCCAGACCTTCGTGGTCAAATATGGCGGCCATGCAATGGGCGACCCGGAAGCGGCGCGCGATTTCGCCGAGGATGTCGTGCTGCTGAAGGCGGTGGGGATCAACCCGATCGTCGTCCATGGCGGCGGCCCGCAGATCGGATCGATGCTCAAGCGGCTTGGCGTCGAATCGCGCTTCGTCGACGGGCTGCGCGTGACCGACGCCGAGACCGCGCGGATCGCCGAGATGGTCCTCGCCGGATCGATCAACAAGGAGATCGTCGGCTGGATCGCGCAGGCCGGCGGCCGCGCGGTCGGCATTTCGGGCAAGGATGCCGGGCTGGTGATCGCCGAGAAGGTCAGCCGCACCGAGGCCGATAAATTGCAGGGCATCGAGCGGCATGTCGACCTGGGCTTCGTCGGCGAGCCGGTCTCGATCGATCGCCGCATCCTCGACACGATGTCGTCGGCCGGTCTGATCCCGGTGATCGCGCCGATCGCCAGCGGCGCCGACGGCTGCACCTACAACATCAATGCCGATACGATGGCGGGCGCGATCGCAGCCGCGGTCGGCGCGTCGCGCTTCTTCCTGCTGACCGACGTCGCCGGCGTGCTCGACAAGGACAAGCGCCTGCTGACCGACCTCGATCCGGCGCAGATCGCCGCGCTCAAGGCCGAGGGCACGATCTCAGGCGGGATGATCCCCAAGCTCGACACCTGTATCCACGCGGTCGAGCATGGCGTCGATGCGGCGGTGGTGCTCGACGGCCGGGTGCCGCACGCGATGCTGATCGAAATCTTCACGCGCCGAGGCGCAGGTACGCTGATCCGGAAGTAGCAATCCGCTTCCGGCGAGACCAGCGATTCTCCGCGTCGTCGCCGACGTCAGGCGCTCGCAGCGTCCCCGCCCTGGGAGCCGGACAGTCCGCGCTGCTCGACGAGATTGAGACCGTGCGCGCGCACGTCGTGATCGGTTGGCGGCCGCCAGCCGTCGAGGTCGCGGATCAGCGGCGCGGCGCAGCGCTTGCACGCCGTCCAATAATCCTGACCATCGTGTCGTGCACCGCCGCGATCGGGCAAATGACCGCGCATCTTGCAAAGGATATTCATGACCGCTCCGTGCTGCGGCACCCGCCCCACCTCGGCTCTTGCAGACCGGTCAGTTCAGAATAGCAACGAATCGCGACGCGTGTCAGGTGAAAATTTGGCAATGAGCCGGTGCCATTCCGACATCTGCCTTTCCGGAAATTAACCTATGCTAACAAGCGGATGACGAGCTGCAGGTCAGCGAGGCAAGAGTCCGGGCAGACAAAGTGGAACTGGATTTTTTCGAACTCCCGTCCGCAGTTTTGCCCCTATTACCTCTGATCGCTCCCCCGTCCTGCTCACACCCCTTCGAGCAGTTTCTCGCGCGCGATCTTCTCGCGCCACACCAGCGGTCCGGTGTGGTGGACGCTCTCGCCGGTGGCATCGACCGCCACCGTCACCGGCATGTCGCTGACGTCGAACTCGTAGATCGCCTCCATGCCGAGATCGGCGAAGCCGACCACTTCGGCGCCCTTGATCGCGCGCGCGACGAGATAGGCGGCGCCGCCGACCGCCATCAAATAGGCGGCCTTGTGGCGGCGGATCGCCTCGATCGCGACCGGGCCGCGCTCGGCCTTGCCGACCATCGCGATCAGGCCGGTCTCCGCCAGCATCATCTCGGTGAACTTGTCCATCCGGGTCGCGGTGGTGGGGCCGGCGGGGCCGACCACCTCGTCGCGCACCGGATCGACCGGGCCGACATAATAGATCGTGCGGCCCTTGAAGCTGACCGGCAGTTCCTCGCCTTTGGCCAGCATGTCCTGGATGCGCTTGTGCGCGGCGTCGCGGCCGGTGAGCATCTTGCCGTTGAGCAGTAGCCGGTCGCCGGGCTTCCACGACGCGACGATCTCGGGCGTCAGCGCGTCGAGATCGACGCGGATCGATTCCTTCGACGGCGTCCATTCGACATCCGGCCAATCCGAAAGCTTCGGCGGTTCGAGATAGGCCGGGCCCGATCCGTCGAGATGGAAATGCGCATGGCGGGTTGCGGCGCAATTGGGGATCATCGCGACCGGCTTCGACGCGGCGTGGGTCGGATAGTCCATGATCTTGACGTCGAGGATGGTCGAAAGCCCGCCCAGCCCCTGCGCGCCGATGCCGAGCGCGTTGACCTTGTCGAAGATCTCGATGCGGAGCTTCTCGATGTCGGTCTGGGGCCCACGCAGCTTGAGCTGCGCCATGTCGATGTCGCCCATCAGCGATTCCTTGGCGAGCGTCATCGCCTTCTCGGCGGTGCCGCCGATGCCGATGCCCAGCATGCCGGGCGGGCACCAGCCGGCGCCCATCTTCGGGACGGTCTCGAGCACCCAGTCGACGATCGACTCGCTGGGATTGAGCATCGCGAATTTGGACTTGTTCTCGCTGCCGCCACCCTTGGCCGCGACCTGGACGTCGACATGATGGCCCGGCACCATCTCGACGTTGAGCACGCAGGGCGTGTTGTCCTTGGTGTTGACGCGGCTGAACGCGGGATCCCTGAGGATCGAGGCGCGCAGACGGTTCTCGGGGTGGAGATAGGCGCGCCGGACCCCCTCGTCGACGACGTCCTGCAGCGATTTCTCGCTGTCCAGCAGGCACTGCTGGCCCCATTTGATGAACACCGTGACGATGCCGGTATCCTGGCAGATCGGGCGGTGGCCCTCGGCGCACATCCGGCTGTTGGTGAGGATCTGCGCGATCGCGTCCTTGGCCGCCGGCCCCTGCTCCGCCTCATAGGCAACGCCGAGCGCGCGGATATAATCCATCGGATGGTAGTAGGAGATGAACTGGAGCGCGTCGGCGACGCTCTCGATCAGATCGGCTTCCTTGATGATCGTGGTCATGGCGAGTCCCCCGGGGCGAAGCGGTCAGTTTCCTACGCCCTATCGCGTTTCGGCGGGCTTGTGGAGGGGCGTGGTCAGTAGTGGTATCGGCACTGGATGATCTCCAGCGCCTGCTCGTCGCCAGTTCTCGTCATGCGATAGATCAGCCGGTCTTCTCGCGATATCCGCCGCGACCAGAATCCGGCATAGTTGCCGCGTAACGGTTCCGGCTTGCCCGTGCCGCGGAAGGGATCACGCCAGCATTCCCGGATCAATGCATTGATCCGGGCGAGCGTTTTCGTATCGGTGGACTGCCAGTGAAGATAATCCTCCCACGCGACATCGGCGAAGATCAGCCTCACGGATCGATCAGGTCACGCGCCTTACCCTTGCCGGCATCGAGCTGCTTGATCGCCTTTTCGAGCCTGGCGGCATTGGCTGGCGACGACTGGAGGTGCAGGGTTTCCTCGATCGAACGCCAGTCGGACAAGGACAGCATCACGACGGATTCGGCCTTTTGGCGCGTCACGACGATCGGCGAGCGATCCGCAACCACCCGATCCATGATCTGCTTCAAATTGGCGCGCGTGTCGGAAAAGGTCACGATGTCCATGCGCGATCGTTGTACAAATATATGCACAATGTCAAGTTGGGAGCATGGTCCTTCTTCTCCCCTCCCTTTCAAGGGAGGGGCTGGGGTGGGTGCGAGGCGGAGCCGAGCTTGCCGCGTCAGCGGCAAAAAGCGCCCGAGCCGGTATCGAGCCGGCCCGTTCGCTTGACCCACCCCCGGCCCCTCCCTTGAAAGGGAGGGGAGTTAAGAACTAGAACTTCACGCCCGCTTCCACACCGAAGATCCGCGGTTCGTTGACATAGCTGGTGAGGTTGTTGAAATCGATACCGCCGGTGCCCGACTTGTCGTTGGTGATGTTGCGGACGAAACCGGCGAAATCGAAGCGATCGGTGCGATAGCCGATGCGCAGGCCGCCCTCGACGAGCTTGTCGTCGGAGAATTCGACCGATTTGTAGAGGAAGAACTGGATCTTCGAGCGGTAATACCAGTCGGTGAAGGCATAGATCGCGCCATCGCCGACCGGCAGTTCATAGCCGGCGGTCCAGTTCAGCGTGAATTTCGGCGATTGCGGCAGCTGGTTGCCGTCGATCGAATAGATTTTTGTCGTGCCGACGGTTCGATCCAGCCGGTTCAGCACAGTGCACGGTGCGCCACAGCCGGCGACGAACGCTGTAGGATCGTCGATCTCGGCCTTGTTGTAGGCGCCGCCGACGCTGAGCGAGAGGCCGGTGACCGGCCGCGCCTCGAACTCCATCTCGGCGCCATGGCCCTTCGCCTTGACGTTGAGCAAAGTCGCGACGTTGGAGGCACCGCCGACCGCGGTCAGCTGCAGATCCTTGGTGTCGAAAAAATAGCCCGTCAGGTTGAAGCGGATGCGGCCATCGGCGAACTGGGTCTTGAGCCCCGCCTCATAGGACATCGTCTTTTCCGAATCGGCGGTCGAGATCGTCCGCGCGAAGGTCAGCCGGCCCTGCACCGATGGCGCACGATAGCCGCGGGCGACGCGCGCGAAGAGATTGGCCTCGTCGGTGACCGCATAGACCGCGCTGGCGTCCCAGGTGAGCAGATTGCCGTCGACCTTGGCGCGCTGCGTCGGCACCGGCGGCCCCGCGAACCCGCGGATATCGAACGGCCGCCGCGCGGCGAAATCGCGCTTGTCGTCATTGTAGCGCGCGCCGGCCTGCAGCTTCAGGCCGTTGTCGAACGCGTAGTTGACCGATCCGAAGATGCCGAACGCTTCGGATTCCTGGCGCTGGCGGGCGATCGCAGCCGCGGAGATGTCAGTCGGGTTGAAATATTCGAAGCTGCTGATGTTCAGGTCTTCCTTGAAATAGAAGCCGCCGAACTGATAGCCGAGCCCGCCGCTGCCATTCGAGGCGACCCGCACTTCCTGGGTGAACTGGTCGAGGCTGGGCACGTCGTCGCGGCTCTGCGCCGGGAACGGGATGAAGCCCGGCCCGGAGACCGGCAGGAACGCCGCGCCGAATCCGCCGTCGATATCGCCGCGGCTCTTGAGATTGCCGTTCCAGTAGGAGGTGATCGAATAGAAGGTCACCGGTCCCAGATCATATTGCCAGTTCAGCCCGGCATTATAGAGGTTGAGCTTCTGGAAGTTCAGACCGTCCTGGCGGACCTTGTCGCGCTCGAACTTCGTGCCCGGGCCGCCGAGGCCGATCAGGTCGTTGCTGCCGGTTGCCATCGTGTTGGCGCGGAAGATGATAGCCGAGCCGTCGAAGATGCGGACCTGGCCGATCAGGCGGCCGGTGAACGCGCCGTCCTCATATTGCACCTGCAGGCGCGCGGCGATGTCGTCATAGCCGCCGAGATTGTCCTTGCCGGGCTGCTCGACATTGTCGACCCAGTCGTCGCGATGCTGGTAAAGCCCCGACAGACGGATCGAGAAACCGCCTTCGGCGACACCGGCGGCGAGTTCGACCTGCGAGCTGCCATAGCTGCCATAGCTGGCGCGGGCATAGCCGCCGGTCTTGCCGGGGTGGACGGTGTCGAACTTGACGATGCCGGCCGGCGTGTTGCGGCCGAACAACGTGCCCTGCGGCCCGCGCAGTACCTCGACCCGATCGAGATCGAAGATCGGGAAGCCCTTGAGGATCGGATTTTCGAGCACGACATCGTCATAGACGACGCTGACCGGCTGCGAGGCGTTGAGATCGAAATCGGTGTTGCCGAGGCCGCGGATGTAGAACCGCGGGAAGGTGCGGCCGAACGAGCTCTCGATGTTGAGGCTGGGCACGCGGCCGGCGAGCACGCGGACGTCGGCGCCCGACGAGGTCAGCGCATCGAGCTTGTCGCCCGAGATGACCGCGACCGAGACCGGCACGTCCTTGATATTCTCCTCGCGCCGCTGCGCGGTGACGACGAGATCGCCGATCGCGTCGTCGGCGGACGGCGCTTCCTGTGCGAAGGCGGGATATGCTGCGGAAGCGAGAAGAGTGGCTGCAATCAACGAATGGCGGCGGATGGCGCGCATGGAAAACCCCCTGTTCGAGGGGCAGCAACGCGCGGAATCGCGGCGCCCCCGAACGCCAGAGGTGCCCCTTGCAGCCGCGGCGGGTCAAGCCGCGGATCATGTCGCACTGCAGAATATCGGCAGCTGTGGTAATTCGATGACGGTTCGGCGACCCGTGACGGCGCGCGGATCAGGGTGCGGCCTGCTCCACGCCGGCCTGCTCTACCGCGTCGAGTTCGGCCTGCAGCAGGTTCGATTCGTGGCGGGCGAGATCGCGCCGGTTCGGCTCGCGCCATCCGCCGCGGTCGCGCAGCAGCAGGGCCGCGCAGCGCTTGCACGACGTCCAGTAATAATCGCCGTCATGACGGGCGCGGTCGCGCTTGGCGCTGTGGCCGAACAGGCGGCAGATCAGGTTCATCGCGCCATGCGCTCCGCCACGCTTCCGCTCGTTTCGAGCGTCTCGCGCAACATCTTATCATAGGTTGCAACTGACCGGCTGTCGTGTGGGAAATGTTACAATCCGACCAAGTGCATGCAATCCGGGCATCGGCGCACTTCCCCCAACCACCCAAATTTTTTCGTTCCGCCTTCGTTCACTTGCACATCGCAAAACCCTAGGAAGGTCCACGCGTCGCTGCGGCGCAGCGAAACGGCGCTGCGACGAAGCGAATCGGTTCGGCGACGAACCGAGTCCTCAAACTGTCATTTACCCTCTTGTGCCTCTGCGCAGATGAGGCACTATAGATGGTGTCAGGAGCGGGGGCGCGACCCAACAGATTGTAAAACATGCCGCTGCGATGCGACTCGCGGCGAAAGGGTGGGTTGGCCTGTCAACAGGCCGGAACGTTGGTCCCGACGACGAATCAAGGTCCCCATCGGGACCCATGGATGCTACAAGGGAGTTTCGCCTCCCGAGTCGAACACATACAGAACAAGGGTAGCGTAACATGGATTTCAGAGACAGCCAGGAAGCGAGCGCAAGCGACGTGAATTCAACGACCATGGACCTGCCAGTCGCCAGTGTATCGGGCGCCAGCATCAAGGGCGCCAATGTGACGGGCGCCAGTGTAGCGGGTGAGCGCGCCAGCACGGCGATCGATCCCCAGCCCTTCCCGGTCGAAGTCGACCACAGCCGCGATGCGCTGCTCACCGATTTCGGCAAGGACACGCTGACCGACCGCTATTTGCTGCCCGGCGAAAGCTATCAGGACCTGTTCGTGCGCGTCGCCTCGGCCTATGCCGACGATGCGGCGCATGCGCAGCGCCTCTACGACTATATCTCGAAACTGTGGTTCATGCCGGCGACGCCGGTGCTGTCGAACGGCGGCACCGGGCGCGGGCTGCCGATCAGCTGCTACCTCAACTCGGTCGACGACAGCCTCAACGGCATCGTCGACACCTGGAACGAGAATGTCTGGCTGGCCGCGCGCGGCGGCGGCATCGGCACCTATTGGGGCAGCGTGCGCGGCATCGGCGAGCCGGTTGGCCTCAACGGCAAGACCAGCGGCATCATCCCGTTCGTCCGGGTGATGGATTCGCTGACGCTGGCGATCAGCCAGGGTTCGCTGCGCCGCGGGTCGGCCGCCTGCTATCTCGACGTCAGCCATCCCGAGATCGAGGAGTTCCTCGAGATCCGCAAGCCCAGCGGCGACTTCAACCGCAAGGCGCTGAACCTGCACCATGGCGTGCTGCTGACCGACGCCTTCATGGAGGCGGTGCGCGACGGCGCCGAATGGCAGCTGCTCAGCCCCAAGGACAAGTCGGTCCGCGCCACCGTCGATGCGCGCGCGCTGTTCCAGAAGCTGGTCGAGACCCGCCTCGCCACCGGCGAACCCTATATCGTCTTTTCCGACCATGTGAATTCGGCGATGCCCAAGCATCACCGCGACCTCGGCCTCAAGGTCTCGACCTCGAACCTCTGCTCCGAGATCACGCTGCCGACGGGCCGCGACCATCTCGGCAATGATCGCACCGCGGTCTGCTGCCTGTCGTCGCTGAACCTCGAGACCTGGGACGAGTGGAACGGCGACAAAAACTTCATCGAGGACGTGATGCGCTTCCTCGACAATGTGCTGAGCGACTATATCGACCGCGCGCCGCCCGAAATGGCGCGCGCCAAATATAGCGCCGGGCGCGAGCGATCGGTGGGCCTGGGCGTGATGGGCTTCCACAGCTTCCTCCAGGCGCGCGGCCTGCCGTTCGAGGGCGCGATGGCGAAGTCGTGGAACCTCAAGATGTTCCGTCACATCTCGGCGCAGGCCAACGAGGCGTCGATGGCGCTGGCGAGCGAGCGTGGCCCCTGCCCCGACGCCGCCGACATGGGCGTGATGGAGCGGTTCAGCTGCAAGATGGCGATCGCGCCGACCGCGTCGATCAGCATCATCTGCGGCGGCACCAGCGCCTGCATCGAGCCGATCCCGGCGAACATCTACACACACAAGACGCTGTCGGGCAGTTTCTCGATCCGCAATCCCTATCTCGAGAAACTGCTGAGCACCAAATCGAAGAACAGCGATGCGATCTGGAACTCGATCCTCGAGCAGGGCGGTTCGGTGCAGCATCTCGACTTCCTGAGCCAGGAGGAAAAGGACACCTACAAGACCAGCTTCGAGATCGACCAGCGCTGGCTGCTCGAACTCGCCGCCGATCGCACGCCCTATATCGACCAGGCGCAGTCGCTGAACCTGTTCATCCCCGCCGACGTCGAGAAATGGGACCTGCTGATGCTCCACTTCCGCGCCTGGGAGCTGGGCATCAAGTCGCTCTATTATCTCCGCTCGAAATCGGTACAGCGCGCCGGCTTCGCCGGCGGCGTCGAGGCCGACAACACGATCGACCTCAAGCAGATCGAGGTCGAGGCGAAGGATTATGACGAGTGTCTGGCCTGCCAGTGAATCGTTGAAAGCCCTCTCCCCTCCGGGGAGAGGGTTGGGAGAGGGGCAGTGCGGCGCAACGCGCGATGCAAGCCTCACCCCGCCCTCCCCCCTTACGGGGAGCCAGAAATTCGAAGTCAGGAAATAGCGTCATGTCTCTTCTCGAAGCCCGCAGCCAGTACAAGCCCTTCGAATATCCGTGGGCCTATGACTTCTGGAAACGCCAGCAGCAGATCCACTGGATGCCCGAGGAAGTGCCGCTGGGCGAGGATTGCCGCGACTGGGCGCAGAAGCTGACCGATCATGAGCGCAACCTGCTGACGCAGATCTTCCGCTTCTTCACCCAGGCCGACATCGAGGTGCAGGATTGCTACCACGATAAATATGGCCGCGTGTTCAAGCCGGTCGAGATCAAGATGATGCTGACCGCGTTCAGCAATATGGAGACGGTGCACATCGCCGCCTACAGCCATCTGCTCGACACGATCGGCATGCCCGAGAGCGAATATGGCATGTTCCTCCAGTACAAGGAGATGAAGGACAAGCACGATTATCTCGCGACCTTCGGCGTCGACACCGACGAGGACATCGCCCGTACCCTGGCGATGTTCGGCGGCTTCACCGAGGGGCTGCAGCTGTTCGCCAGCTTCGCGATGCTGATGAACTTCCCGCGCTTCAACAAGATGAAGGGCATGGGCCAGATCGTCACCTGGTCGATCCGCGACGAGAGCCTGCACTGTGAGGGCATCACCAAGCTGTTCCACGCCTTCTGCGCCGAGCGCAACTGCCTGACCGCGGCGGTGAAGAAGGACATTCGCGACGTCTGCCACACCACCGTCGGCCTCGAGGACGCGTTCATCGATCTGGCGTTCGAACAGGGTCCGGTGCCCGGCATGACGCCCAAGGAGATCAAGAAATATATCCGCTACATCGCCGACTGGCGGCTGGGCCAGTTGGGCCTGAAGCCGATGTTCATGATCGAGGACCACCCGCTGCCCTGGCTGGCGCCGATGCTCAACGGCGTCGAGCACGCCAATTTCTTCGAGACCCGCGCGACCGAATATTCGAAGGCCGCGACGCGGGGCAATTGGAACGAGGTATGGGAGAGCTTCGACAAGCGCAAGGGCGCGAAGGCGGCCGTGCCGGCGAACGAGGATCCGGATGACGGGGATATGTTCTCCAGGGCTGGGATTGCGGCGGAGTAGATTGCTTAATTTGCGAGAACGTGAGAAGAACGACCAATAAAGACGGAGGCCAAAATGAGAGCACCAGCCGCGGGTATTCGTTTAAATAATGCGGACGCTGCAATTGCGAAGGGAATGATTAACAGAGGTGATCGCCAGCACGATATCGCTGCCTATTTCGGTGTCAATGGCGGCAGAATCGCGGAAATCTCGACAGGTGATAAATTCGGGAGTGTCGCGGCCGCACCGACAAATCAACTCCCGCCTCCAGGTCCATATGTTTACAGCAAGCTAAATCGCCGAACGAAGAAAGACCTCGAATCCATTCGAGATCAGTTAGTGGCTCTTTCAAAAGTCGTACACGACGCGTTGAGTAAATTATAAATGGTTCAGAATACCACGCATGCAGTTATGTCACAGAGAATTGAATCCAAAGACAGTTTGGATGATTTTCCGACACCCCCATGGGCCACTAGAGCACTCATAGAGCACATAATAAAACCAGACAACCTCATAAATATGTCAGCTTTAGAGCCAGCGTGTGGCAGAGGCTACATGAGTTCAGTCCTGTGCGAATATTTCGGACAGGTAATCTCATCTGATGTGCATGATTATGGATATGGATATCAACGTAGTTTCTTAGACTATGATAAACGTGACGGTCATTACGATTGGGTGATTACAAATCCACCATTTAAGCTCGCAGAGGAATTTGTTCTTCGGGGACTAAATCTATGTCGAGTAGGCGTGGCGGTCTTAGTCCGTACCGTTTTTCTCGAAAGTGTGGGAAGATACGAACGGCTCTTTCGTGATCGCCCTTGTTCAATATTTGCTCAATTTGTTGAACGCGTACCCATTATAAAAGGGCGTGTCGATGCTAAGGCAACGACTGCAACGGGTTACGCTTGGCTTGTCTGGTATAGAGATTCATCGCTATCTTCGAACGTCGCTTGGATCCCGCCTTCTCGCAAACGACTGGAGCGCCCTGGCGATTATGCCACTTCGCCCGCAGTATCAATAAATAGCGCGAATAGTGCACCGTATCTTCAGGGGAGCTTTGATTTGGCGGCAGCAGAATAGTTCGATGCCCGGCTCCAGAATCTCTCCCCTGGGCCGGGAGCTTTCACAACCATCTTCGCCCTAAAGGGTCACCGTAGTCACCAGTCCTGCTCGGACGGTATGGTCTCCTTCACTGATCGCGAAGCGCACGCCAAGTTTGATGCCGACCGACCTGTTCAGCGCGAAGCCGATTCCTGCTTGGTCGCCAGGCGAGACTGCCGCATCGTCGTTGACTAAGATCACCCCGCCACTTCGGTGACGCGGAAGAAGAGGGCGGCAACCGTTCGCGATCAGCGCGCGAAGGCCGCCCTCGCTCTTCGACCTGACGCAAATCTGTGCTCTGCCAGCTGTTGTGCGCCTTGATCAAGCCAAGTGATCAGGTCAAAATGTCGTCACGCCAGCCGCGAGAAAAACGTCGATGCCGATCATGTCCGTCTTCTTCGGCATCATCATCCGGATGTATCACGACGACCATCCACCCCCGCATTTCCATGCCGCCTATCAAGGACTCGAAGCCTTCGTCCGCATCTCCGACGGCGAAATCCTGATTGGCACCCTGCCGAAAAAGGCAGCGCGCATCGTTCGTCAATGGGCACTGGACCATCAGGCAGAACTGATGGCAAACTGGGAACGCGGTGAAGCGCTCGAACCGATGCAGCTGATACCGGGAGCGGATCAGGATGATTAAGATCATTGCCATCAGTCCCGCGGGCGAAAGCCGCCTGGAGCTGACCTTCAGCGACGGATCGCATGGAATCTGGTCTGCGGCCGAGCTGATCGCGCGCGATACGTCATTGACGCGTCCGCTCACCGACCCCGCCTATTTCGCCCGCGCCTTCATCGAATCGGGTGCGCTTGCCTGGCCCAACGGCCTCGAACTGTCACCGCACGCGCTCCATCTCCGGCTTGAGGAGGCCGGACAACTGGCGTGGCGGGCCGCCTGAACGAAAACCCCCGGCCCTGGGACGCATAGTTCTCTCCCAGGGCCGGGAGCCTTCGCGACAGCGTCTTCGCTAACCGGTCACCGCAGTCACCAACCCCGCGCCGACGGTCTTGCCGCCCTCACGGATCGCGAAGCGCACGCCCGGTTCGATGCCGACCGGCTTGTTCAGCGCGAAGCCGATTTCCGCCTGGTCGCCGGGCGAGACCACCGCCCCGTCGTCGACGAGGATCACGCCCGTCACGTCGGTGACGCCGAAGAAGAATTGCGGGCGGTAGCCGCTCGCGAACGGCGTGTGACGGCCGCCCTCCTCCCTCGACAGGACAAAGATCTGCGCCTTGCCCTGGCTGTGCGCCTTGATCGCGCCGGGTGCGCTCAGCATTTGCCCGCGCGCGACGTCGTCACGCTTGAGCCCGCGGAGCAACAGCCCGACGTTCATGCCCGCCCGCACCTCGACCACATCCTTGCGAAAGGACTGGGTGCCGGTGACCACGAGCTCGGCACCTTCATTGTCGAAGCCGACGATCTCGACGAGCGCGCCCACCTTGAGCACCCCGCGCTCGACCCGGCCGGAAACGACCGTGCCGCGACCCGGGATGGTGTGGACGCCCTCGATCGGCATCAGGAACGCGCCGGCATAATCGCGGACCGGGTCCGGAATATGCGCGTCGAGCGCCGCGACCAGATCGACGACCGAGCGGACCGCGGGATCGTCGAGATCGCCACGCTCCACCGCTTCGGACGCGCGCAGGGCGCTGCCGAAGATGAACGGCGTATCCTGATAGCCCTGGCTGGCCAGCAACTCGCCGGTCTCCAGTTCGATCAGCGCCTTCATGTCGTCGACATCGGCCGGATCGAGCATGTCCATCTTGTTGACGAACACCACCATGTGACGGACGTTCACCTGACGCGCGAGCAGGATATGCTCGATCGTCTGGCGGGCGGCGCCCTTGGTGGCATCGACCAGCAGGATCGCGCCATCCATCTGCGAGGCGCCGGTGATCATGTTCTTCACATAATCGGCATGGCCCGGGCAATCGATATGGGCATAATGCCGCGCGTCCGACTCATATTCGACATGCGCGGTGTTGATGGTGATGCCGCGGGCCTTTTCCTCGGGGGCCTTGTCGATCTGGTCGAACGACAGCGCCTTCCCGCCCAGCCGCGCCGCCTGTACCCGCGTGATCGCGGAGGTCAGCGTGGTCTTGCCATGGTCGACATGGCCGATGGTCCCGACATTGACATGGGTCTTGATGAGCATCGTCTTTCTCCTGTGCTCATGGTGGGCGCCGCTCGCACCCGGTTGGCCGGACCGGGCCCGAACGGCCATTGCATGGCGCGCGCGCCAATCGGGTGAGGGGCGGAAGGCCCGGAAAAGCAAAAAGGCCCGCCGGGCGGACCCGGCGAGCCTTTCGGTTCGCGCTCCGGGGTCCGTGAGCGTCCCCGGGCGATATGCCGGGGCGTCAGGCCGGGGATTCGACTCCCCATGCGGCATCGCCGCGCAGCGCAAAGGCGCGCGGTGCGATGCCGGCATTGGTCGTCGGTCCATAAATCATGGCGATACCCCCGTCAGCGGCCGTGCAGCGATGCGCGGCGCGCAATAAAAAACCCCGGAGGCGGAGGCCTGCCAGGGTCGTTGGACGCATGGGAAGGTCTCCGCCTCCCTGAAGAGAGACGAGATCAGATGATGATGGAATAAAGCGGGTGCGCGGCGGTGACGACCGTCGTTCCCAGCTGTTCCATTTCTCGTCCCGTCTTCATGATTGCTTTGTATCCTTATATGATCGGTGGTGCCGTTAGCAGGGGTGCTGGATGATTACAAGCGAAACTTGTCGAACATTCCCCTCCCGCTTGCGGGAGGGGTTAGGGAGGGCGTGTCCGGACGCCGGTAGGGCTTTGACATTCCCTCCCCCGACCCCTCCCGCGAGCGGGAGGGGAGAAGATCAGCCCGCTTCTTCTTCCTCGAACATGACCGCCACATCGGCATTCGCCGACAGCCGCACCTTGTCGCCTTCGACCTCGGCCACCAGGCCGGTCGAGATATAATGATGATGCCCCTTGTGGGCGCCCTCGCCGCTGTCCTTCCTGGTCAGCTTGATGCGGTCGCCGTCGATATGGTCGACGGTGCCGACATGGACGCCGTCGGCGCCGATGACTTCCATATGCTCGCGGATCGCGCTGGTGTCGGTCATGGGAATTTCCTCTCGTGGGGTTGAGTGGGTCCAACGCATGACCCGGACTTCAGGGTCCGCGCTTTGATCGCCGTCAAAGCCGGCAGACCGCGTGCCGCTATGGTCGATCGCTTCGACCAGCAGGAGCCGCGGCCATGTCTAGCGATGTCATGACGACCCCCTATGAACGCGTCGGCGGCGGCGATGTCGTCGCGGCGGTCGTCCGCCGCTTCTATGCGCTGATGGACGGCGATCCCGATTATGCCGAACTGCGCGCGATGCATGCCGACGATCTCGAGCCGATGCGCGATTCGCTGACCGGTTTCCTGACCGCCTGGCTGGGCGGCCCGCGCGACTGGTTCGTCCGCCGGCCGAACGCCTGCATCATGTCCGCCCACGGCACACTCACGATATCGCCCGCGCTGGCCGGACAGTGGGTGGACGCGATGACGCGCGCGATCGAAGCTGATCCGTGCATCGATCGCGAGATCGGCCAGCGGATGGCCGATGCGCTCGCCAGCGTGGCGCGCGGCATGGCGCGGCCGCACACCGGCGCTTGACGTCCGGACAGAATTTGACCGCGGTCAATTCCTTGCCGGCCCGACCAGGCGAGAGAGGCCGGCATGCCATTCACACCAGCACCGGGAGATCGTCAAATGCTCAGCTATATCGGAAACCACATCCCGCAATTGTTCGTCGCCGTCTGCACGCTGTTCGGCATGGTCTCGCTGTTCGTCGTGATCGAAGAAGCGACGGTCCAGCGCCGCCGCGCGCGCTGATCGCGATCGGGGACGGCTGCCGCACTCATGCACCGGCGATCGACGATCGGTCGTTCGCGCCACACGACGAAGGGATGTGCAGCGTGCCGCCACACATCCCCCCGATCGCCGTTCAACCGGCGGCAGCGTCCGCTTTGCCCCATAGCGCCTGCGGCATCGGCGCATGGCGAGCGAACGCCATCGTGAAGCTCGCCCGGCCCTGCGAGAGCGACCGGAGCGCGCTCACATAGTTGAACATCTCGCCCAGCGGCGCCTCCGCGACCACCTCATGCCCGTGACCGACAAGGTCGGCGGATATGAGCTGGCCACGACGGCGCTGCAGATCGCCGATGACGCCGCCCAGATACTCCTCCGGCGTCGACACGACGACATGCATCAGCGGTTCGAGCAGGATCGGATCGGTCCGTTCGAAGCCGATCCGAAACGCCTCGCGCGTGGCAAGCTCGAACGCTTGGGCAGACGAATCCTTCTCGTGGAAGGCCCCGTCCAGCAACGTCGCCCGAAGCCCGATCACCGGATGACCCGAGGGTCCGCCAGTCAACAGCGCCGCTTCGAGCGCCTTTTCGATGGCGGGCACGAAGTCTTTCGGAATCGCGCCGCCAGCGATCCGGTCGACGAATCGCAGCCCGGTCTCGCCTTCGGCCAGCGGCTCGAATGCGAGATGCACGCGTGCCATCTGCCCCGGACCGCCGCTCTGCTTGCGCAGAAGATGGTCCACCTCCGCCCGGCGCGATGCCGCCACCCGATAGGCGACCTGCGGCGCGCCGATCGTCGCATCGATGCCGAAATCCTCTTTCAGCGTCTCGACGCAGATCTGCAGATGCAGTTCGCCCATGCCCTTCACCAGCGTCAGCCCGGTTTCGCGATCGACCGAGACGCGCAACGACGGATCGCCGCGCGCCATTGCCGCCAATGCCTGGCCCAGCCTTTCCTGATCGCGGCCCGTCCGCGGCACGATCGCCGCTTCGATGACCGGATCCGGAATCGCGAAACCGTTCAGCACCAGCGGCGATGCCGGATCGCTCAGCGTATCGCCCGCGCCGACCCCCTTGAGGCCGACGACCGCGACGACGTCACCGGCAACGGCTTCGTTGATCTCGGTCTGCGCATCGGCCTGCATACGCAACAGGCGGCCGATCCGTTCGACCCTGCCGCTCGCACCCACTGCAACCGCCATGCCCCGGACCATCCGTCCCGAATAGACCCGCACGAAGGCGAGCGCACCGAAACGGCCTGGCTGGACCTTGGAGACCAGGGCGGCCAGCGGTTCGTCAGCCCGGGCGAAACGCGATGACGGCGCGCCCGTGCGTGGATCGACGCCCTCGACGGGCAGCCGGTCCTGTGGCGCAGGCGCATAATCGACGATCGCGTCGAGCAGCGGCTGCACGCCGATGTTGCGATAGGCCGAGCCGCACAGCACCGGGGTGAACCGGCCGGCGATGCAGCCCTTGCGAATCGCGGCGCGGATCGCCGCTTCAGACGGCCGCGCCGGATCGTCGCACCACGCGGCCATGATCGCCTCGTCGACATCGGCGAGCATCTCGATCATCCGCGACCGCGCGGCCCCGGCCGCATCACGCATCGCCGCGGGGATCGCGACCAGCTGCGGCGCCGGATCCTGCGCATCCCACCGGAACGCGCGCATCGCGACGAGATCGACGACGCCGTCGAACCCCGCTTCCGCACCCAGCGGACGCTGGACCGGCAGCGGCAGCGCGCCCAGCCGATCGGCGATCATCGCGATCACGCGATCGAAATCGGCGCCGACCTGGTCCATCTTGTTGATGAAGCACAGGCGCGGCACGCCGAACCGGTCGGCCTGTCGCCAGACCGTCTCCGATTGCGGCTCGACTCCGGCGACGGCCGAGAACACCGCCACCGCGCCGTCGAGCACGCGCAACGACCGTTCGACTTCGATGGTGAAGTCAACATGACCGGGTGTGTCGATGATCGTGATCGCCGCATCGCGCCACACGCACGATGTCGCGGCAGCCGAGATCGTGATCCCGTGCCGTTTCTCCAGCGTGTGCGAATCGGTTTCGGTGTTGCCGGTGTGGACGTCGCCGACCTTGTGGATACGGCCGGTGTCGAACAGCATACGCTCGGTCAACGTCGTCTTGCCAGCGTCGACATGCGCCATGATGCCGATGTTGCGCAGTGTATTCGTCATGATCTGTCTCGCGAATGGAATCGGTGCAGGATCACGCGTTCGGTGCGATGGACGCGTCGAGGCAACCCGCATCCATCGAACGGATACAGGGGTGACGCAAGACGAACGCGCGACGCCGGAACTATCCGACGGCGGTCACGCTCGATCTTCGAACTCGTGCTATGAAACAGGCCGGCAGCACATGCTGTCCGGTCATCAGAGGGAGGCGCGCTCGCGCGCCGCTAAGGACGCTTCAGCGAGACTCCCGGTGCTGGCTATCGTCCGTCATGTTGCAACCTCTGAAATACCGCGGAATGCGGTGGCGCCGGCCAATAACGGTGAGCGCTTTACTTGTCAATATTACGGGCGTTGCTGGCCAGGGCAATCGGGTGAACGGAATTGGTGGAAGTTGCCGCAGCACCCTCGAATTCCCAATTGCGGCATGTTCCGCCTGCGCCGCTCAGTCGTCGCCGACGCGCTCGATATCGGCGCCGACCGCCTGGAGCTTTTCCTCGAGCCGCTCATAACCGCGATCGAGATGGTAGACACGCTGGACCTGCGTTTCGCCCTCTGCCGCGAGGCCCGCGAGCACCAGGCTCATCGAGGCGCGCAGGTCGGTCGCCATCACCGGCGCACCGGTCAGCCGCCTGACGCCGCGCACCATCGCGCTGCGGCCATGAACCTGGATGTCGGCGCCCATCCGCGCCAGTTCGGGCACGTGCATGTAGCGATTCTCGAAGATCGTCTCGGTCAGCAGGCTTGCGCCGTCGGCCAGCGCCAGCATCGCCATGAACTGCGCCTGCATGTCGGTGGGAAAGGCCGGATAGGGCGCGGTCGACAGGTTGATGCCGTGGAGGCCGCCATTGGCCGAGATGTGGATCACGTCGCCGGCTCGCTCCTCCACCTTGGCGCCGGCTTGGCGCAGTGCCCAGAGAATCGCGGTCATGTCGCTGGCGCGCGCGCCGACCAGATCGAGCTCGCCGCCGGTGATCGCCGCCGCGCAGGCATAGCTGCCGGCTTCGATCCGGTCGGGCATCACGGCGTAGGTGGCGCCGTGCAGCCGGTCCTGGCCGGTGATCGTCAGCGTCTCGGTGCCGATGCCGTCGATGACGGCGCCCATCGCGACGAGGCAGCGGCAGAGGTCGACGATCTCGGGCTCGCGCGCGGCATTCTCGATCACCGAAACACCCCGGGCCAGCACCGCGGCCATCACGATGTTCTCGGTGGCGCCGACCGAGACCAGCGGGAAGATCACCTTGCCGCCGGGCAGCCGCCCGCCGGGCGCAGTCGCCTTCACATAGCCCGCGCTGAGTTCGATCTCCGCGCCGAGCGCCTCGAGCCCCTTGAGATGGAGGTCGATCGGGCGGTTGCCGATCGCACAGCCGCCGGGCAGCGAGACCGTCGCCTCGCCGGCGCGCGCGACCAGCGGGCCGAGCACGAGGATCGACGCGCGCATCTTGCGGACGATGTCGTAGGGCGCGACGGTGGAGGTGATCCGTCCTGCCTTCAACGTCATCACCCGGCCGAAATCCTCGGGGCGCCCGCCTTCGACCATCGTCGACACGCCATGCTGGTTGAGCAGATGGCCGAAGCTGTCGACGTCGGCCAGCCGCGGCAGGTTGCGCAAGGTCAGCGGCTCTTCGGTCAGCAAGGCGCAAGGGAGCAAAGTGAGGGCGGCGTTCTTGGCGCCCGAAATCGTCAGGCGGCCCGACAGCGGCCTGCCGCCGCGAATGATGATGCGATCCATCGCGCGCCTATCCGCCATAAGCAGCCGCTTCGCAAGTCGGGGGCTATCCGCCTGAGATGGGCCGGGATTATTTCGCGGGGGTTGATCATTGTTAGTGCCGGGGGCGAATCCGGCCCTCATGCGTTGTTACGGCAGGTCAACAACACGGGAAGGGCGTGCGTGTCGGGAAGTTGTTTCGCAGAGCGATTGAATCATTTCGTCAATCTGACGACGGTCGAACGCGAGGCGCTCGCCCGGCTGGAGGAGCGTGAGCGCCACCTGCGGCGGGGCCAGACTCTGCGCCGCGAGAATGACGATGCCGACGAGATCTATATCCTTCGTCACGGCTGGATCATGAGCTTCGTCTTTCTCGACGACGGCAGCCGCCAGATCCTGCGGCTCCATTTCCCGGGCGATCTGATCGGATCGTCGAACATCGCCTATCGCGACGCACCGGAGTCGCTGACCGCCTTGACCGATGCAGTGGTGTGTCCATTCGACAAGTCCGCGCTGAAGGTCCTGTTCGAGCAGCATCCGCGGCTGGCGGCGCTCCTGTTCGCGGTCTCGCAGGCCGAACGTGTCTCGCTGACCGACCGGCTCGCCTCGCTCGGCCGCACATCCGCCAAGGCGCGTGTCGGCGCGCTGCTGCTCGACATGATCCACCGCATCCGCTTCATGAAGAAGGACGTCACGTCGACGTTCGACCTGATCCTGACGCAGGAGGAGATCGGCGACGCGACCGGCCTCACCGCCGTGCACGTCAACCGGATGATGCGCGCGCTGGTCGAAGAGGGCCTGATCGAGCGCCGCAACGGTTCGGTGACCATCGTCGATGAACGCGCGCTTAGCCGGGCATCGGCCTACACGAACCGGTTCGCGGCGCTGGATACGAGCTGGTTTCCGGCGTCGCGGGGGTGAGGATATGGTAGCCGCCCCGGCGCCGACCCGCCCTACGCCTTCTCCAGCGTGCACTGCAGCGGATGCTGGTTCTCGCGCGCGAAGTCGATCACCTGGCTGACCTTGCTCTCGGCGACCTCGTAAGTGAACACGCCGCAGATGCCGACGCCCTTCTGGTGGACGTGGAGCATCACCCGCGTCGCATCCTCCATGCCCATCCGGAAAAAGCGCTGCAGCACGAGCACGACGAACTCCATCGGCGTATAATCGTCGTTGAGCATCAGCACCTTGTACAGCGACGGCTTCTTGGTCCGGGTCCGGGTGCGGGTGGCGACACCCAGACCGGTGCCCTCGTCCTCGCCATCCTTGCGTGTTGCCATGGCGACGATATCGGGGTGCTGCTGCATAGCGCTAGAATATGGCATCCCGGCCCCGCAGGGCAAGGGTGCTTGGGGCCGCTTTCCACCGATATGACGAAAAACGGCCGCCCCTGGCGGGACGGCCGTCTTTTCAGCGCAACCGAAGCGCTTGTCAGATCGCCGAGGCGGTCTTGACCTTCTCGACCGCAACCGAGATGCGGCTCGAGATCGGCTGGAACACTTCGTTGCCCAGCTTCATCCAGGCTTCGCTGGCCTTGGAGGCCTCGGCGACGAAGGTGTCGAACGACGACTTGGCATAGTCGCTCTGCAGCTTGAACAGCTCGGTCGGGGTCTTGGCCGACGCGAAGCTCTTCATCGTGGCGGTCGCGCTCTCGAACGACTTGCGGCCGAACTCGGCGGCTTCCTGGCCCAGCGACTCGGCGCCCTTGGCGGCGAGCTTGCTCGACTCGACGATCGCTTCGAAATTGCCCTTGTGGAATTCGACGCTCTCCTCGGCCAGCTTGCTGCTCTTCTCATAGGCGGCGGTGGCGCGGCCCTTGATGTCGCCGAACAGCTTCTGGGTGGTCTCTTCGACCTTCTTGACAGTCTCGTTCATGATGTCCGTTCCTTTCTGCGATGCGGCGGCCACGAGGGACCCCGGCTCTGGTTTTGTTACGACTGATACGACCTCGACCGGGACGGCGGCGGGTGCCGCCACCGGCTTCGGAACGATGACCTCGGGGGCCGCTACGGGCTCCGCCTTCACCACGGGTGCCGGTTCGGGCACCTTGACGACGACGGGCTCCGGCACCTTTGCGGCGACGGGTGCAGGAGCCTCGGCAACGATCGGCGCCGGCGCCGCGGCCGGGACCGGCTTGGGCGCAACCGCGATCGGTGCTGTCTTGGCCGCGGGGGCCTTCGGGGCCTCCACGATGGGTTTCGCCGGCGCCGGCTTGGCGGCGGCTGGCTTGGGTTCAGCTGCCGGCGTGGCAGCGACGGGCTTGGCGGGCGCCGGCTTTGCAGCCGGTGCCTTGACGGCCGGTGGCTTCGCCTGCTCGGCTGCCTTGGCCGCGACCGGCGCCTTGACAGGCGCCGCCTTGGCCTTTGCGAGCGGCGGCTTCGCCGCCCTGGATGTGGCAGCAACGACGGGCTTCTTGATGGTCGAGTCGGGCATGAGTCGCTTCGTTCGCTCCATGTTGCACTGCACAAATAGGAGCGCATTTCCGCGTTTGCAAGCGATTTTTGTGCACTGCAGCATAACCGTCACGCAGGCGTAACCGAAACATCATGCCGACCGCCGGTCAGCGCGCCTTTACGTAGCGTCCGGGCGCATCCTCGATCGCCTTCAGCCGGCCCTTGCCCGGTATCCGGGCACCCTTCGCGGCCACCTTTTCGCCGTCCAGCGCGGCGATCCACTGCACCCAGTCCGGCCACCAGCTGCCGGGCGTTTCCGTCGCCTTGCCGATGAACTCCGCCAGGGTCGCCGCCGGCTCGGTCGTGGTCCAATATTGATATTTGCCCGAGGTCGGCGGGTTGACGACGCCGGCGATATGGCCGGAGCCGGCGAGCAGGAAGCGAATCGGGCCGGTGAAATGTTCGGTCAGCTTCCAGACGCTTTCCATCGGTGCGATATGATCCTCGCGCCCGGCCTGGACATAGGCCGGCGTCTCCACCTTGCGCAGGTCGATCGGCGTGCCGTCGACGCTGAGCGCGCCGGGCTGCACCAGCTTGTTGTCGCGATAGAGATCGGCGAGATAGGCGCGATGCCATTTCGCCGGCAAATTGGTGGTGTCGCCGTTCCAGTGCAGCAGATCGAACGGCACATAATCCTGGCCGAGCAGATAATTGTTCTGGACGTAGTTCCAGATCAGGTCGCGGCCGCGCAGCAGGTTGAAGGTCGCCGCCATATAGCGGCCATCGAGAAAGCCGTCACCCGACAGGCTGTCGACCAGCTTGAGCTGATCATCGTCGACGAACAGGCTGAGTTCGCCGGCATTGCTGAAATCGACCTGCGCCGTGAAGAAGGTCGCGCTCTTGACCTTCTTCTCCTCGCCGCGCGCCGCAAGCAGCGCCAGGGTCGCGGCCAGGGTCGTGCCGGCCACGCAATAGCCGATCGTGTGCACCGACTTGACGTCGAACAGGTCGCGGACGGTGTCGATCGCGTCGATCTGGCCGCGGACGATATAATCGTCCCACGTCACGTCCTTCATCGCGGCATCGGCGGATTTCCACGAGACCACGAACACGCTCAGCCCCTGCGCCACCGCCCAGCGGATGAAGCTTTTCTCGGGATTGAGATCGAGGATGTAGAAGCGGTTGATCCATGGCGGGAAGATCACCAGCGGCGTGCGATACACCTCCTGCGTGACCGGCGCATAATGGATCAGCTGGTAGAGCGGGGTTTCCTTGACGACCTTGCCGGGCGTCGTCGCGATGTTGCGGCCCACCTCGAACGCTTTCGGGTCGGTGTGGGTGAGCTGACCCTTCGACAGGTCGGCCAACATATGTTCGAGGCCCTTGAGCAGATTCTCGCCGCGGGTTTCGAAGGTCTTCTCGAGCACGATCGGGTTGGTCAGCGCGAAGTTCAACGGACTCATCGCATCGACGAAGCCGCGGGTCGCGAAGCGGAGCTGCTCCTTCTGCCGGGCGTCGATGCCCTCGATCGAATCGACGCCCTTCAACATATGATCGGCGACGAGCAGATAGCCCTGACGCATCAGATCGAAGGCTGGATTGTCGCGCCATTGCGGCGCGGCGAAGCGCCGATCGCGATCGGCGCGCTTGCCCATATCTTCGGACAGTGAGTCTTCGGACAGCGACGCCGCCTCGGCCGGCGCGTCCGCCGGTGTCAGGAAACGCTGCCATAATTTCATCGAATCGGCCCAGAAATCGGCCTGCGCCCTCGCGACCGTGCCGCCGATGCCGAACCCCGGAAAGGCCGAGCCGAGGTCTGCGTCCTTGCCCTTGGCGAGTTCGCCGAGGCCATGTTCCATCATCATCTGCTGCGCCCGGCCGATCACCCAGGTCCAGTGCTGGATCTCCTCGAGCGTCGGCAGCGCCGGGGTCTGGTGGGGTGGCGGCGATGCTTGGGTGGTCTCGGTCATGATGGCCTCTCCGCTATTCTCTTCGCCAACCAGAGCATAGCACCGAAAATCGGGAACGAGTCGACCAAATGCGGAATTCACGCCCGACGATAAATGGCCTATGCACGCGCGGCGGGACCGATCCCGCCTTTTCAGGAAAAGAAGGTCCAATGTCCGACGAATTCTACCGCATCAAGCGTTTGCCGCCCTATGTCATCGCCGAGGTCAACGGCATGCGGGCAGCGGCGCGCGCGGCAGGCGAGGACATCATCGATCTCGGCATGGGCAATCCCGATCTGCCGCCGCCGCAGCATGTGATCGACAAATTGTGCGAGGTCGCGCGCAAGCCCGACGCCCACGGCTATTCGGCGTCGAAGGGGATTCCCGGACTGCGCCGCGCGCAGGCGAGCTATTATCAGCGCCGCTTCGGCGTCGATGTCGATCCCGAGAGCGAGGTCGTGGTGACGCTCGGCTCGAAGGAAGGCCTCGCCAATCTCGCCCAGGCGATCACCGCGCCCGGCGACGTCGTGCTGGCGCCCAACCCGAGCTACCCGATCCACACCTTCGGCTTCATCATCGCCGGCGCGACGATCCGTTCGGTGCCGACGACGCCCGACGAGCATTATTTCGAGTCGCTAGACCGCGCGATGAAGTTCACCGTGCCCAAGCCCTCGGTGCTGGTGATGGGCTATCCGTCCAACCCCACCGCCGAAGTGGTCGATCTCGCTTTCTACGAGCGCGTTGTCGCGTTCGCGAAGCAGCACGGCCTGTGGGTGCTGAGCGACCTCGCCTATAGCGAGATCTATTTCGACGGTTGCCCGACGCCCTCGATCCTGCAGGTGCCGGGCGCCAAGGATGTCGCGGTCGAGTTCACGTCGATGTCCAAGACCTATTCGATGGCGGGCTGGCGGATGGGCTTCGCGGTCGGCAACAAGATTCTGATCGCGGCGCTGTCGCGCGTCAAATCCTATCTCGATTATGGCGCGTTCACGCCGATCCAGGCCGCCGCGGTCGCCGCGATCAACGGTCCGCAGGACATCGTCGAATCGAACCGGCAGCTCTACAAACGGCGCCGCGACGTGCTGGTCGAGAGCTTCGGCCGCGCCGGCTGGGACATTCCGGCGCCGCGCGCCAGCATGTTCGCCTGGGCGCCGCTGCCGCCGGCGCTCGCGCATCTCGGCAGCCTCGAATTCTCGAAGCAGTTGCTGACCCATGCCGGTGTCGCGGTGGCGCCTGGCGTCGGCTATGGCGAGGACGGCGAGGGCTTCGTCCGCATCGCGATGGTCGAGAACGAGCAGCGCATCCGCCAGGCCGCGCGCAATGTCCGCAAATATCTCGCGAGCATGGGCGTCAACGCCGGCGCGGTCACCGCGGTTTGAGACAGCAACCGGATGGCGCCCCTCTCCGTCGCGGGAGGGGCGTTTTCTGCCACCGCTTCCGCGTCCGCTATGCCGAGCTCGACCCGCAAGGCGTGGTCTTCAACGCGCGCTATCTCGATTATGCCGATCTCGTGCTGACCGAGCAGTGGCGCGCGGCGGGGATCCATGCCGGGCAGGCCGAACCGTTCGAATGCCATGTCGTCAAGGCGGTGGTCGACTATCGCAAGCCGATCCGGATCGACGAGCAAATCGACGGCCTGATTCGCGTGGCCGCGTTCGGAACGACCAGCATGACCAGCCTGATCGCGCTCCACGGCGCCGGCGCCGACGATCTTCGCGCGTCGATCGAGATCGTCCACGTCCATGTCGATCTGGCCACCGGACAGCCCTGTCCGATCCCGCGGACGATCCGCGACGCCTTCGCCGCGCTGGCCTGAACTACCGAGGCCTGAACTACTGGGGGCCTCAACTGCTGGGGCCCGAGCGCCGGGCCACAAAAAAGGGGCGGCCCCGAAGGTCCGCCCCGCTTCGTTTCTGTCGGCGCCCCTTTTCTGTCAGGGGTCGCCCGCCAGCGCCGGAAGCGCCGTCAGAACTTGCTGTAATATTCGTTGCCGACGAAGCCCATCTTGGTGACTTCGGACTTCTTGATCACCGCCAGCACCTGATCGACCTTGTCGTAGCGCGCGTTGGGATCGGGCTGCAGATGCAGTTCCGGCTCCGGCGCCATCACCTTGGTCTGGTCGAGATATTGCCGCAGCGTCACCAGGTCGATCGGCGAGCCGTTCCAGTAGACGACGCCGCCGGGATCGATCGTGAGCTTGTTCTTGATCGGATCGATCAGCGGCTCGTTCTTGTTGTTCGGATCGTTGATCGGAAGGTCGATCTTGACCGCGTGCGTCTGGATCGGAATGGTGATGATGAACATCACCAGCAGCACGAGCATGACGTCGATCAGCGGCGTCGTGTTCATATCCATCATGGGCTCGTCGTCACTGCCCCCGACACTCATTGCCATGTTAATTTCTCCTTGGTGCGGGATCGCAGAATCAGAAGCGCGTGGTCACTTCACCGGGAGGCGGTTCGGAAATGAACCCCACGCGTGCGAAACCGGCGCGCTGCATCGTGTAGATCGCACCACCGATGCACTTGTAGGGGGCGTTCACGTCGCCGCGGATATGCGCCTCCGGCAGATTGTCCAGATTCATGTTCTGGACGCCGCCGGCCTTCTTGATCTCGGCCTCCAGCTTCTGGGTGGCACGCGTGAAGAGATCGTCGGAATTGATCAGGGTCTGATTCCAGTAAATCTCGCACTTGCCGCCAGGCCCGCCGCGCACGGAAAGCGAGACGTTCTCGGGCTTGGTGGTCGTCACTTCGTGGCGCACCGCAGGCAGCTTCAACTGAACCGACTGGACCACGACGGGAATGGTGATGAGAAAGATGATCAGCAACACCAGCATGACGTCGACGAGCGGCGTCGTGTTGATGTCCGACATCGGCTTGTCGTCTCCGCCTTCGCCGGCAACACTCATTGACATGTAATCAGATCCTATCCTGCGTGGCCGGGAATGATGGCCTCAGCAAATTGTCCCGGTCGAATGAAGGGAAGGACGGCCGAAGGGCGGCCGCCCCTCCGACTCCAGTTCAGGCCTTGGTCGTCGAAACCGCCGGCTTCGCCGGCGCAGTGGCAGGCTTCGCCGGCGCGCCGCGCGAAACGATGATCGGCTTCACCGAACCACCCGACATCATGTAGCCCAGCAGGTCGTTCGAGAAGGCGCCGAGATCCTCGGAGATCGACTTGTTGCGGCGCTGCAGCCAGTTATAGGCAAGCACCGCCGGCACGGCGACGACCAGACCGATCGCGGTCATGATCAACGCTTCACCGACCGGGCCGGCGACGGCGTCGATCGAAGCCTGACCGGCCGCACCGATCTTGATCAGCGCGTTCAGAATGCCGACCACGGTGCCGAACAGGCCGACGAACGGCGCGGTCGAACCCACGGTCGCGAGGAAGGCCAGGCCCTCGCCCAGCTTCGAGTTGATCGCTGCCTGGCTGCGGTTGAGCGAACCGTGCAGCCAGTCATGCGCCTCGACCGGATCGGTCAGCTTGGCATGCTGGTCGAGTGCGATCAGGCCGTCGTCGACGATCTGGCGGTAGGCGCTGTCCTTGTCCAGCTTGGCGGCGGCCTCCTTGAGGCTCGGACTCGACCAGAAGGACGCGCGCACCTTCTTGGTCTGGCCCATGATCTTCTGCTGATCGTAGAATTTGGTGAACAGGATGTAGAAGGTGCCAACCGACATGATCACGAGGATGGCGGCAGTGGCCCACGTCAGCGGGCCGCCTTCGACGATGGCCGGGATCAGACCATAGGGGCTTTTGCCAGCGGCGGGAGCGGCTCCGGCGAGGGTCGAAATGAGCATAGGGGACTTTCCTCTTAGAATTGACTGTCGAGCTGCCGGTTTCCGATCGCGATGATCGGAGGCCCGCAGCGGGAAAAATCAGTTGTCGGGCATGCGCCAGACAACGCGGCGGGAGGCAGAAGCCCGAATGGGATTGCCGTTGGTATCAAGCGCCGGCTTGTAGCGGGCGCGACGCGTGATGTTCTTGCAGGCCGCGTCGTCGAGATCCGGCGAGCCGCTGGACGATGTGATGCGGCAATTCTCGACCTTGCCTTCGGTATTGATGTCCCAGGTGACACCCGTCGTGCCGACGCGCTCTTCGCGAAGCGCGCGCGGCGGATAATCGTCCTGGGTCACCCAGCTGCCGGGATTGCCCTTTGGCGTGGCCGCTTGGGCAAGCTTGGGTGCCGGTGGCGCGGATGGCGGGGGCGGGGGCGCCGGCGGCGGGTTGAAGACCGGCGGCGGCGGAGGCTGCGGCTGGAATGTCGGCTGTTGCGGCGACGGCAGCTGAATCTGCGTCGGCGGCATGGTGACGGGGGGCGGCTGGACCTTCTGTTCCGGCGGCGGCGGCGGCGGCAATTCCTCGGGCGGCGGCACGTCTTCCTCGACCTCGAAGGTCTTCAGATCCGCGGCGACCTTCTTGGCGATGTTCGGGATCAGCCCGACAATGAACGCCCAGCCGAGAAGGGCATGGACGAGCGCCACGATGATGACGGCGACGACCCGGCTGTTACCCGAATTTCTGTCAGCGTAGGCCATTCAGCTTCGAAACTCCTCTTACCAAGCTGTTGCAGAGCACGGCCCCGCCACGCTCGCGACAGACCGACCCACTCTGCCCAAAATTAATATATCGTTGGCAGAACCTGAGTCTCTATCGCGACACCGGAAACGAGGCAATCTCTTTGTCAACGCCTTGAAACCTAGCGTCCGCACATGGCAGAAATGTTGCGTCCGCCGACCATAAGCTCATGCCCCGATCGGAAGCCGATGCGTATCCAGATTCTCGCCTGTTCCCTTGCGCTTAGCACCCTCCTCCCGTTGCAGAATATGCATGCGCAGGCTGTTTATCCGGCCATATCATATTCTTATGCCGACCTAGCCGATCTGACAGTGTCGGCACCGGTCGTCGCCAGCGCGCGAATCCGCGAGGCGATCAGACTGAAGGGCGAGCAGGCCGTTTCGGTGCCGGCCGGACGCGCCCGATTCTACGTCACGGCCGATGTGACGGCCCTGATTCGCGGTGCGGGCGGACTGTCGACACAGGTCAGCTATGTGGTCGACATGCCGCTCGATTCGCGCGGCAAGGCGCCGAAACTCAGGAAGGCGCAGGTCCTGCTGCTCGGCCGGCGAGTGCCGGATCGGGCCGCCGAGCTGCAACTCGTTGCGCCCGATGCGCAGCTCGCCTGGACGGCCGAACTCGAGACTCGGCTGCGCAGCGTCGTGCAGGCCGCCAGCACGCCCGATGCGCCGCCGGCGATCACCCGCGTGGGCAGCGCCTTCCATGTGCCCGGCAATCTGCCCGGCGAGGGCGAGACCCAGATCTTTCTGATCACCGCCAACAATCTGCCGGTCTCGCTCAGCATCCTGCGGCGCCCCGGCCAGCAGAGGACCTGGGCGGTCGCGCTGGGCGAGATCGTCGACGAGGCGGCCGGCCCGCCGCAGCGCGACACCTTGCTGTGGTATCGCCTCGCCTGCGGACTGCCGCGTGCGCTGCCCGAAGAGGCGCTGCGCGACGCCGATGCGATCGCGGCGACGGCCGCGCGCGAGGATTATCGCTTCGTGCTCGATCAGCTCGGCGCCTGCACGCGCAACCGCGGCCAAGGCTGAAGGGACGCGGGGCTGACCGGGCGCTGGCCTGAACGCTCAGTCGGCGAACGACGAGATCTCGACGCCGACGCCGGCGCAATCGGGATAGATGTCGGGCTTGCGGCTGGACACCCTGAGTCCGGTCACCCCGCGCCGCGCCGCGATCAGGTCATAGATCTCGCGCACCAGCGTTTCCTGGAGATTGAAGCGGCGGCCGATGGTCAGCCGCAGGATTTCGGTGCGCAGGAAATCATAGTTCCACGCCGCCGCCGCCGTATCCTCCGCCGCGAAATGCGCGGCATCGACCCAGACGTCGACCGACACCAGCAGCCGCTGCGGCGCGCCGACCTCGAACGCGTGAAAGCCGATGTCGACCGGCAGGTCGAAGCGGTCGAGGAAGATGCGATGGCTCTTGGGCTCGAGCCGCGCGGGCACGAGTCCGTCCAGTCTGGCGGGTGTGGTCATATTGGCTCCATGAACTGGACGTCGCGCGGCAGGCCGAGAAAGCGCTGGCCGGCGTCGATGGTGATGGTCTGTCCGGTGATGGTGGGCGTTGCGATCAGGAAGCGTAGCGCGGAGACGATCTCCGCCACCTCGACGCCGGTGCCGAGCGCGGTCATGCGATGCGCCGCGGCGAAATTCTCGCGGCTCTGCGGGCCGGACACCAGAGTGACGGCGGGCGCGATGGCGCAGACCCGGATCGCGCGCGCCGCGAGCACGCGCGCGGTCAGTTCGGTGACGCCGGCCAGCGCCTGCTTCGAGACGGTATAGCTGAAGAAATCCGGATTGGGCTGGGCCAGCTTGGCATCGAGCAGGTTGACGACGAGCGCCGGCTGGCCCGGCGGGACCACGCGGGCGAACGCGCGCGTCAGCAACGCCGGTGCCCGCGCGTTGATCGCGAAATGCCGGTCCCATTGTCCGGCTTCGAAATCGTCGAACAGATCGAGATCGAAGCGCGAGGCGTTGTTGACCAGCAGCGCGGGCGGCGGCAGGCCATCGAGCGCCGCCATCACCGCCTCGCCGCAATCGGGCCGCGCGAGGTCGGCGGCGACCACATGCGCCCGGCCCAGTTCGGCGGCAAGCGCGTCGGCTTGCCGACGGCTGGTGTTGCAATGGATCAGCAGATGCCAGCCATCGGCCGCCAGCGCGCGCGCGATCGCCGCGCCGATCCGCTTCGCCCCGCCCGTTACGATCGCCGTGCCCGCTGTCGTCATGCGCCGCCGCTAGACGCTCCGGCCGCCGGAGGAAAGAGCGCCGGGCTGCGGCTGCGGCGGAAAGTGGGATCAGGCCGCCGCGCTGGGGCGCGCGCGCATCGTCTCGAACCAGCGGGTGACGGGCGCGCGATCCTGACCCTGGTCGAGCTTTCCCGCCTTCGCGAATTCGAGCGCGACGAACGCCGAGATGTCGGCATAGCTCAGCCGGTCGGTGGCGATCCACGCATGATCGGCGAGCCGGGTTTCGAGCGAATCGAGAAAGTGCCGCCATATCGTCGCGGCGCGATCGACCAAAGCGGGAATCTGCGGAACCGCGGGCCAGTGCCCCGGCAATCCCCGTCCGGCGAATGCGGGATGGCGGTTGCGAAACGCGTAGACCACTGCGGTAAAGCCCTCGGCATCGACCTGCCGCACCATCGCCTCGATCCGGGCGATCTCGCGCGGGTTCGCGCCGAACAGCGGCGGATCCGGGTGCAGCGCCTCGAAAAAGCGGCAGATCGCCGAGGATTCGGCGATGATCTCGCCATCGTCGAGCTGCAGCGCCGGCACCGTGCCGCGCGGGTTGAGCGCGACATAGTCGGCGCCCAATTGCTCGTCGGCACGCAGATCGACCATCACGCGTTCGACCGCGATGGCCTTCTCGGCGAGAAACATGCGCACCCGCCGCGGACTCGGCGCCCACACCGCATCATAGAGTTTCATGGCAGGTTCACCCCCGATTCCGCTTTTCATTCATCGTTGCGACGTTAAAGCGCGCCGCTCCGGCAAATTTGCCGGACAGAGATGAGGAGCGAAACGGAAGTTGGTCAAGATCGTCCCCCTGAACCAAGCCGATCCGTCGGCGGTGGAAGCGTTGCTGGACGGAGCCTTCGGCGCCGGCCGACGCGGCCGAACCGCCTATCGGATGCGCGAGGGGACGAAGGCCATAACGGAGCTGAGCTTCGCGGCGTTCGACGGTGACCGGCTGATCGGCTCGATCCAGTGCTGGCCGGTGGTGCTGCTGACCGCGACGGCGGCACAGCCGATGGTGATGGTCGGCCCGGTGGCGGTCGATCCGGCCCGCCAGCGCGACGGCATCGGCCGGACGATGATGCGGGCGATGCTCGCGGCGTCTGACGGCCAGGGCGGTCATGTGCTGACGATGATCGGCGATCCCGAATATTATGGCCGCTTCTTCGGCTTCTCCGCCGACGCCACCGGCGGCTGGGACGTCCCCGGACCGGTCGAGCGCCACCGCCTGCTCGCGCGCGTGCCCGCCGGCGTGACGATGGCGGTGAAGGGGCGAATCGCGCCGCGCGTCCACGCCTGAATGCGCCGGCCTGCTTCTCGCGGGCCGGCGCTTCGGCTACGCGCGCCGTCATGCAGCACCCACCGCGCCAATCCCCCGGACCATGGGCCGCCGAGGCGCGCGCGACGCTCGCGCTCGCCTGGCCGCTGGTGCTGACCAATGTCGCGCAGGCGCTGATCCATGCGACCGACGTCGTACTGCTGGGCCGGCTCGGTCCCGATTCGCTCGCGGCCGGCGCGCTGGGCGTCAATCTGTTCAACGCCTGCCTGATCTTCGGCACGGGCCTGGTCGTCGCCTCGGCACCGATGATCGCGAGCGAGATCGGCCGGTTCCGCCATTCGGTGCGCGACGTCCGGCGCACGGTGCGCCAGGCGATGTGGGCGGCGGTGGCGATCTGCCTGCCGGCCTGGGCGATCCTGTGGCAGGCCGAACCGATCCTGCTCGCCTTCGGACAGGAACCGGCGCTCGCCGCCGACGCCGCGCGCTTCGTCCATGCGCTGATGTGGGGTCTCCTGCCCTATCTGCTGTTCCTCGTGCTGCGCGCGTTCGTATCGGCGCTCGAGCGACCGGTCTGGGCCTTGCTGGTCGGGATCGGCGCCGTCCTGATCAATGCCGTCCTGAACTACGGGCTGATCTTCGGCGCCTTCGGGCTGCCGCGGCTCGGACTGCTCGGCGCCGGCATCGGCAGCGCGCTGGCGAACGGCCTGATGTTCGTCACGCTCGCGATCGTCGTCACGCGCCACAAGCGCTTTCGCCGCTACCGGCTGTTCGGCCACTTCTGGCGGCCGGACTGGCAGCGCTTCGCCGCCGTCTTCCGGCTCGGCGCGCCGATCGCGGTCACGCTGGCGCTGGAGGTCACGGTGTTCAACGCCGCGGTGTTCGTGATGGGGCTGATCGGCCGCGACGAGCTGGCGGCGCATGCGATCGCGATCCAGATCGCGTCGCTGGCGTTCATGGTCCCGCTCGGCCTGTCGCAGGCGGTGACGGTGCGCGTCGGGCTGGCCTATGGCCGCATCGACCGGGCGGCGATCGGCCGTGCCGGCTGGACGAGCTTCGCGATCGGCCAGAGCTTCATGCTGCTGACGGCCGCGACGATGTGGCTGGCGCCCGGCCTGCTGATCTCCGCCTTCCTCGATCCGCACAATCCGGCCAATGCGGCGGTCGCCGCGCTGGCGGTCAAGTTCATCGCGGTCGCCGCCTTGTTCCAGATCGTCGACGGCGCGCAGGCGGTCGGCGCCGGCATGCTGCGCGGGCTGCACGATACGACCTTGCCGATGATCTATGCCGCGATCGGCTATTGGGTGCTCGGTCTCGGCACCGGCTGGTGGCTCGCTTTCCATCGCGGCTGGGGCGGCGTCGGCATCTGGGCCGGACTTGCCACCGGTCTCGCGGTCGTCGCCGTGCTGATGCTCGCACGCTGGATCGCGCGCGATCGACTGGGCCTGCTGCCGGGCGCTTCCCCACGAAGCCCCCGGCGCGTAGCGCCCGCCTGACCGTCAACTCAACGCGTCGTCGCGATCCGGGTCGCGGGCCGCAGCTTCGGCTGTCCGGTTTCGCGGCTGATCCTGGCGACCAGCATGTCCATCTGCAGCCGCGCCATCACGTCGGCGAGGCGATTCCGGTCGATCCTCGTGCCGTCGATCCGGTCATCGACGACCCGCGCCGTGGTCGCGATCCGGCTCATGGCCGCCGGCACCTTGGCTTCGGATGTCCCGATCATGGACAGTCCGGCAAGCGCGACCATCGTGGTCAATATCGTCTTCATCATCGTCATTCCCACAAAAGCGCCATTTCCCCACGAAACGGAATGAAGATCTTGTACGCCGACATCCTTACCCAAAGCTTTCCATGCGCCGGTTGACGCCAAAGGGTCAGTCTCCGGATCATGTCGACCACCGCTTTGCGTATCCGCGGCGAATGGCATAAGCGGCATGGCCATGCCGATGCCCGCCCCGCCCGAACTCGCCGACCTCTCGCTCGCCGACATCGCGACCTTGGCCGCCAAGCAGAAGCTGCCGCCGGTCGAGTCCTGGAACCCTGCCCACTGCGGCGACAGCGAAATGCGCATCGCCCGCGACGGCAGCTGGTTCCACCAGGGTGCGCCGATCGGGCGGCCGGCGATGGTGCGGCTGTTCTCGACGATCCTGCGCCGCGAACCCGACGACTCCTATGTGCTGGTGACGCCGGCCGAAAAGCTCGTCATCGCGGTCGAGGACGCGCCGTTCGTCGCGGTCGAGGTCAAGAGCGAGGGCGAGGGCGATCGACGCCGGCTCGCCTTCCGGCTCAACACCGGCGACCTCGTCGTCGCCGGACCGGACCATGGCCTGCGCTTCGAGGAGCATGACGACGGCCCCCATCCCTATCTGATGGTCCGTCGCGGACTCGAGGCGCTGATCGCGCGCGCGGTCTATTACGAACTGGTCGAGATCGCGCTTTCGGAGGAGGCCGAGCCGCCCGGCCTGTGGAGCGACGGCGTCTTCTTCGCGCTGGAGCCGACGGGATGACTCTGGCCGAACGGCTGCGCGACGCCTTGGCGAAAGGCGGCGCGCGCAAGACCATCCTGCTCGAAGGCGACCCCCGCGATGCGTCGCTGACCGACGACGTCGTGCTGATGCCGGCGGCGGTGCTGGTCGCCGTCACCGACCGGCCCGAACCCGGCGTGATTCTCACCCAGCGCACCGCGCACATGCGTCGCCATCCCGGCCAGATCGCCTTCCCCGGCGGGCGGATCGATCCCGAGGATGAAAGCATCGTCGCCGCCGCGCTGCGCGAGGCCGAGGAGGAAATCGGCCTGCCGCGCAATTGCGTCGAGGTGATCGGCGAGACCGACTCCTACCGGACGATCACCGGCTTCCATGTCACCCCGGTGATCGCGGTGGTCCCGCCCGATCTGGAGCTGGTGCCGCATGTGGAGGAGGTCGCCGACCTGTTCGAGGTGCCGCTCGCCTTCCTGATGGAACCGGGCAATTATATCGAACAGGCGGTGGAATGGCAGGGCCGGCAGCGCCGCTATCACGAGATCCTGTGGGGCGAGCGCCGGATCTGGGGCGCGACCGCGGCGATGCTGATCAATCTGGCGCGGCGCCTGTCGTGGACACAGTGATCGGGGCCGCAACGCGGCTGCCCGCGGCCGACTGGCGGATCCAGGCCGGACTCGACCGGCTGCTCGACGCGCTCGACGCGGCACGGGGCGAGAGCCGCTTCGTCGGCGGCGCGGTCCGCGACACCTTGCTCGGCATCGCCGTGAAGGATGTCGACCTCGCGACCCGGCTGAAGCCCGAGACGGTGATGGCGCGGCTGCGCGAAGCGGCGATCAAGGTCGTGCCGACCGGCATCGCCCATGGCACCGTCACCGCCGTGCTGCCCACGGGACCGGTCGAGGTGACGACCTTGCGACGCGACGTCTCGACCGACGGCCGCCACGCGACGATCGCCTTCTCCGACGACTGGCGCGAGGACGCCGCGCGCCGCGACTTCACGTTCAACGCGCTCTACGCCGATCCGTTGACGGGCGAGGTCCATGATTATTTCGGCGGACTCGACGATCTTGCGGCGCGGCGCGTGCGCTTCATCGGCGACCCGCTCGAACGGATCGCCGAGGATCATCTGCGCATCCTGCGCTTCTTCCGCTTCCACGCCCGTTTCGGCCGCGAGGCGCTCGACACTGCCGGACTGGACGCCTGCACCGCGCGCGCCAACGACCTGATGGCACTGTCGCGCGAACGAATCGCCGACGAACTGCTCAAACTGCTCGGCGTCGCCGATCCCGGCTCCACCGTGGCGCTGATGCACGACCGCGGCATCTTCCGCCCGGTCCTCCCCGAGATCGCGACCGACGGCGTTACCCGCCTGCTCACCTTGATCGCGCGCGAAGCCGCGCTCGGCCTCGCGCCGGCGCCGGTCCGGCGGCTGGCGGCGCTGCTGCCCGACGATCCGGCGATCGGCGACACAATTTCCGCGCGGCTCAAATTGTCGAAGGCGCAGCGCAAACGGATCATCGCAGCGCTCGCCGGCCCCGCCGATGCGCCGGCGCCGGCCTTCGCCTATCGCGCCGGCGTCGAAACCGCGATCGACCGGCTGCTGCTCAACGGCGGCAGCGACGCCGACATCGTCCAGCTGGCCGGCTGGACCCCGCCCCGCCTGCCGATCGGCGGCGGCGCACTGGTCGCACGCGGCATCGGCGCCGGCCCGGCAGTGGCGCGGGCGCTCCAGACCGTCGAACGACAGTGGATCGAGGAAGGCTTTCCGGACAAGGCGCGGGTGGAAGCGATCGCCGATTCGGTGGCGGCGGCGCAGCGCGGCGGTTGACGGCGGTAGATAGGGCGATTGGGCCAAGCCGGTTCCAATCCCTCTACCGCTTGCGGGAGAGGGACAGGCTCGCAAAGCGGGCCAGGGTGAGGGCCCGAGCGGGTCTCGCCCTTCAGACCCTCACCCTCGCCGCCTGCGGCGGCTTTCCCTCTCCCGCAAGCGGTAGAGGGCAAATGGAACCGTTTCCGATCTCCGACCACCGATCTCCGGCGACTCAGTTGCGCTTCGGCACCGTGAACCGCCCGCTGACCCGGCCGCCCGTGCCCCCTTCGATGCCCGGCGCGCCCGTCGAATGGCCGTCGACCACAGCGCGCCCCGAATCGAGATCGATCACCAGCCGGCCGCCGCGGATCACGCTCGCGCCCTGCGTCAGCACGACGCCGCCCAGCATCGTGATGCGGTGCGCGTTGAGGTCGTAGATCGCGAAGTCGCCGGTGGCGGTCTCCGAGGTGCTGCGCACTTTCACGCCGCCCGACGCGTCGAGTCGCTGGATCTGGATGCCGTCGCCGGTGCCGCCGGCATAGGCCACCGTCAGCCGGGCGGCGTCGAGCGCGAGCCCGGCCTGCCGCACCTTGACGTTGCCCGAGAAGACGGCGCGATCGGCGCGGTCCTGGACCTCGATCCGGTCCGCCTCGACATCGACCGGCGCATTCGAATCATGCCCGCGCAGCGCCTGTCCCGGCACCGGTGCGGCGGCAAATGCGGCGACGGTGCCGATCAGGCCCAATAGGAACGGATTACGCATGCGCGTCATCTGCCCGCCCGCTGCACGATGTGCAAGCGCGCGCGCCCTTCCAGATTGACGGTGCGCGCCTGGAGGTCGGCACGCATCGTGCTGGCGGTGAACGTGCCGAGCGGCATCGCGCCTTCGGCCGCGCCGGTGCTCGTAACCTGCCGGCTCTTGAGATCGACCGCGACGTCGCTGGTCGCGAGGCGATAGCCGTCGGCCGCCTGGAACAGCACCGGACCATCGACCGCCACGCTTTCCTTGTCCATGTCGTAGCGGCCCTGGCCGGCGGTAACGGTCGCGGGGCCGTCGGTCAGCGCGATCTGCGCCGACAGATCCTTGAGCCGCACGACCGGATCGCGCGAGCTGGTCTGGACGGCGGAACCGGCATTGAGGATGAAGGGCTGGCCCTTGCTGTCCTCGCCGCGATAGATCGCCGCGGTCACGCGCATGCGCTCCTTGGCGATATCGACGCTGTCCTTGGCGAGCACGAAGCTCACTTCGTTGCCACGCGTCAGCGGCGCGATCGCGAGCACCGCGGCGAGCGCGCCGATCGCCATCGGAAACGCGACGCGGGTCAGGCCGATCAGCCGGTCGTGCCGGCTGCCCGGCGCCGCCCAGCGCTGTCTCAGATTGCGTTGCCGCTCGGCGATCTCAGACATGTGCGAAGATGTCGGTCTCCGGCCAGCCGGCCAGATCCAGTTCGGCGCGCGCCGGCAGGAAATCGAAGCAGGCCTGTGCCAGCGCGGTCCGCCCCTCGCGCGCCAGCCGGCGGTCGAGCTCCTCACGCATGCGGTGGAGATATCGCACGTCGGAAGCGGCATAATCCTTCTGCGCGTCGCTGAGTTCGGGGCCGCCCCAGTCCGACGATTGCTGCTGCTTCGAAATCTCCTGGCCCAGCAATTCCTTGACCAGTTCCTTCAGGCCGTGACGATCGGTGTAGGTGCGCACCAGCCGCGAGGCGATCTTGGTGCAATAGACCGGCGCGGCGGTCACGCCCAGGTAATGCTTGATCGCGGCGAGATCGAAGCGTGCGAAATGATAGAGCTTCAGCCGTGCCGGGTCGGCCAGCACCGCGCGCAGATTGGGGGCCGCATAGTCGCTGGCGGGTCCGAAGCGGACGAGATGCTCGTCGTCGCCCCCGTCCGAGATCTGGACGACGCACAGCCGGTCGCGCGGCGTGATCAGCCCCATGGTCTCGGTGTCGATCGCGATCGGCCCCGGACGGAGCACGCCCTCGGGCAGGTCTTCTTCATGGAAATGGACGGTCATCGGGCACGCATAGGCGCGGACGCCGCGTGGCTCAATGGGCTGCGCGCAATCCGGGCCGAAGGATAAGGGCGGGTGCAGCGGTGCGAATGCCGCAATATCGGCATTATGCATTGCCTTGGCGTTGAAATCGCCCCAGACTTCGCCGCCTGACGACGTTTTCCGGGGGTATGCAGATGAACGATCCTTATCGGGGGCCGCAATCGGGTGGCTTCGATCTCAACCAGCCGACGATCATCGCGCTGTTGTATCTGGCGAGCTTCATCACCGGCGTGACCGGGATCGTCGGCGTGGTCCTCGCGCATGTGTGGAGCAACGAACCCAAGGCAGAGTGGGAGCGGAGCCATTATGCTTACCACATCCGCACATTCTGGTTCGGCATGCTCGGCATGGTCATTGGCTTCGTGCTGCTGATCGTTCTGATCGGTGGCCTGATCATGCTGGCCGTCGGCGTGTGGATGGCGGTGCGTTCGGTCATGTCGCTGATCAATGCCCAGAAGCAGCAGCCGATGCCCAACCCGCACACGCTGCTATTCTGACCTGGAACGCCGAAAATCGTTCGCACAGGCCGGTTTTTTGGGCTAAGAGACTCGCAGGTGCGGCTTATTTTCCGTGCCGGGGAAGTTGCGGCCGTCGTCCGGCGCAGGTTTCTGGAAAGAAGTGCGGGCGGCCGGGAAAGTACAGCAGGGCATGAGTTTCGACAGAGGGCGCCGCGGGGATCGCGGCGGGCGTGGCAGGGACAAGCGCGACGGTTTCGGTGACGAGGGCGGCGGCGGCTTCGGCAGCAGTTATGGCGGCGGCGGCGACCGCTTCGGCGGCGGCGGTTTTGGCGGTGGTGATCGCTTCGGCGGCGGTGGCGGCGGTGATCGCTTCGGCGGCGGTGGCGGCGGGTTCCGCAGCGGCGGCGGGGGCGGCTTCGGCGGCGGTGCTGGCGGCGGCGGCGGTTTTGCCGGCGGCGGCGGGCGCGGCGGGATGCCGGCGCAGGTCATCGGCGAAGGCAAGGGCGTCGTCAAATTCTTCAACGGCCAGAAGGGCTTCGGCTTCGTCGTTCGTGACGATGGCGGCGAGGATGTGTTCGTGCACATCAGCGCGGTCGAGCAGGCCGGCCTGACCGGCCTCGCCGAGGGCCAGCCGCTCGGTTTCACCCTCGTCGATCGCGGCGGCCGGATCTCGGCGACCGAGCTCAAGATCGAAGGCGAACCGCTTCCGGTCACCGATCGCGGTCCGCCGCGCGACCGTGACGCCGCCGGCCCCGGCGGCGGTGCGCCGCGCGGTGGGGCGGGTGGCGCAGGCGGCCCCCAGCGTCAGCTGACCGGCGAGAAATCGTCGGGGACGGTCAAGTTCTTCAACGCCATGAAGGGCTTCGGCTTCATCCAGCGCGACGATGGCCAGCCCGATGCGTTCGTGCACATCTCGGCCGTCGAGCGCGCCGGCATGACCAGCCTGAACGAAGGCGACCGGCTCGAGTTCGAACTCGAGGTCGATCGTCGCGGCAAATATGCCGCGGTGAATCTCAAGCCGCTCGCTTAGGCCACTGGCGTAAATCTTCGCCTGAAAAGCCCTTTCCCGCTTTCGCGGGAGGGGGCTTTTCTGCGTTGTCCCGTCAGTCGCGATCGATCGCGCTGTGATCGCGCGTGTCGCGCATGCCCAGATAGACGATCAGCGAGACGCCGATCATGCCCGCGACATACCAGTAGAACGCCTGCTCGACCCCTTCGGTCTTGAGCTTCAGCGCGACATATTCGGCGGTGCCGCCGAACACTGTGTTGGCGATCGCATAAGGCAAGGCCACGCCCAGCGCGCGGATATGCGCCGGAAACAGTTCCGCCTTCACGATCGCGTTGATCGATGTGTAGCCGGTCACGATCACCAGCGCCGCCATCACCAGCGCAAAGGCGATCCAGGGATCGTCGGTGCCCTCCAGCGTGCGGAAGATCGGCACGGTCAGCAGCAGCCCGGCCATGCCGAAACCGATCATCAGCGGCTTGCGCCCGATCCGGTCGGACAGTGCGCCCGCCGCAGGCTGCAGGCACATGTAGAAAAACAGCGCCGCCGTCATGATCGTCGTCGCGGTCTCGCGTCCGAAGCCGGCGGTATTGACGAGGAATTTCTGCATGTAGGTCGAATAGGCATAGAAAGCGAGCGTACCGCCGGCGGTCAGCGCGATCACGATCAGCGCCTCGCGCGGGTGGACGCGGAACAGGCCGAGCAGGCTGGACCGCGGCGCGCCCGATGCCTGGCCCTTGGCGAAACTCTCGGTCTCCATCAGGCCGCGCCGCAGCCAGAAGACGATGATCGCCAGCACGCCGCCGACCGCGAACGGAATCCGCCAGCCCCAGGTCTCGAGATCGGTCTCGCTCATCGTGTATTGCAGCAGCATCAGCACCGACAGCGCCAGCAACTGGCCCATGATCAGCGACACATATTGAAAGCTCGAGAAGAAACCGCGCCGCTTGCTCGTCGCCATTTCCGACAGATAGGTCGCGCTGGCACCATATTCGCCGCCCACGCTCAGCCCCTGCATCATCCGCGCGAGCACGAGGATCGCCGGCGCCCAATTGCCGATCGTGGCATGGCCGGGCGTGATCGAGATCAGCAGCGACCCCGCGCACATCAAAGTGATCGACAAGGTCAATCCCGCCTTTCGCCCGCGCCGGTCGGAGAAGATGCCCATCAACCATGCACCGATCGGCCGCATCAGGAAGCCGACCGCGAAGATCGCGCCGGTGTTCAGAAGCTTGGCCGTGGCGTCACCCTCGGGAAAAAACACCGGCGCGAAATAGAGCGCGAACGCCGAATAGACGTACCAGTCATACCATTCGACGAGATTGCCGGCCGATCCGCCCAAAATCGACAGCAGGCGCCGCTGCGTGGTGCGTTCCCCATCCGACAAATCATCCACCTTTCTCGCCAACCGTGACGGCATCAGCCTGCCTTAGCCGGGCAGCGATGCGCAAGAGCGCCCCTTCCCTCTACCGCTTGCGGGAGAGGGACAGGCACGCGCAGCGGGCCAGGGTGAGGGCCTGTGCGGGTCTCGCCCTTCAGACCCTCACCCTCGCCGCCTTCGGCGTCTCTCCCTCTCCCGCAAGCGGTAGAGGGTCGCCATCGCCGAAACCGATTCCCCCTTCACGGCAGCTGCTCTAAGACCCTCGCTCCGACAGGATTGCGTGGGCGAGGGTGAATTCATGGCAAACGAGGATGGCGTGTTCATCGGCGCGGGCGGCGCCAAGCCGCAGATCCTGAACTTCAGGCGCGCCAACCGCCATGGGCTGATCGCGGGCGCGACCGGCACCGGCAAGACCGTGACCCTGCAGGGCATGGTCGAGGGCCTCTCGAAGGCCGGCGTGCCGGTGTTCGTAGCCGACGTGAAGGGCGATCTCTCCGGCCTCGCGATGGCGGGCTCGCCGACCGCGAAGATCCACGACAGCTTCGCCGCGCGCGCCGCCGAGATCGGCTATGCCGACTGGGCCTATGCCGACAATCCCGTCCAGTTCTGGGACCTGTTCGGCGAGCAGGGCCATCCGGTCCGCACCACGATCTCCGAAATGGGTCCATTGCTGCTGTCGCGGCTGATGGACCTCAACGACACGCAGGAAGGCGTGCTGACGATCGCCTTCCACGTCGCCGACAAGGAAGGGCTGCTGCTGCTCGACCTCGACGATCTCCAGTCGATGCTCGTCCATTGCGCCGAGCGCGCCGACGAACTGACCACCACCTACGGCAACGTCTCGAAGGCGACGGTCGGCACGATCCAGCGTTCGCTGCTGCAACTGCGCAGCCAGGGCGGCGAGCATTTCTTCGGCGAGCCGGCGCTCGACATCCATGATTTCTTTGGCGTAGACGACAAGGGCCGCGGCCTGGTCAACATTCTCGCCGCCGACAAGTTGATGGCGAGCCCCAAGCTCTATTCCACCTTCCTGCTGTGGCTGCTGTCCGAACTGTTCGAGACATTGCCCGAGGTCGGCGACCCGGACAAACCCAGGCTCTGCTTCTTCTTCGACGAGGCGCATCTGTTGTTCGACGAGGCGCCCAAGGCCTTGCTCGACAAGATCGAGCAGGTCGTCCGGCTGATCCGCTCGAAGGGCGTCGGCGTCTATTTCATCACGCAGAACCCGATCGACATCCCCGAAAAGGTCGCGTCGCAGCTCGGCAACCGCGTCCAGCACGCGCTGCGCGCGTTCACGCCCAAGGACGAGAAGGCGATCCGCGCCGCCGCCGAGACCTTCCGCGCCAATCCCGGCGTCGAAGTCGCGACCGTCATCACCGAGCTCAAGGTCGGCGAGGCGCTGGTCTCGCTGCTCCAGGCCGATGGCGCGCCCACCCCAGTCGAGCGCACCCTGATCAAGCCGACCTGCTCGCGGGTCGGCCCGGTGACGCCGATCGAGCGCGGCGTGATCCGGGAGACCGATCCGGTCGGCGGCAAATATGACGTGCTGATCGACCGCGAATCGGCCGAGGAACTGCTGTCGGCTAAGGCCGCCGAAGCCGGCGCGGCGGCGGCCGAAGCCAAAGCCGCGGCCGAGCAGGCGAAGCTCGATGCCGTCCGGGCAAAGGAAGACGAGAAAGCGCGCGCGATCGCCGACCGCGAAGCGGCCCGCATCGCCAAGGAGCAGGAGCGCATCCGCGTCGTCCAGCAGCGCGAGGCCGCGCAGGCCGCCGCGCGGCAGGAGCGCGAGGATGCCAAGCCCAGCTTTGCCGAGAAGATGATCCAGTCGGCGGCGCGCTCGGCCGCGACGTCGGTCGGCCGCAAGGTGGCCGGGCAGTTCGGCGGGCAATTGCTGCGCGGCCTGCTCGGCGGTCTGTTCAAGGGCCGGTGAGCGAAGCCCCGGCTACGTTCGGCACGATGGCCTCCGATCCCGACGCCGATCTCCGCGATTTCCATCGCCGCTGGCCGACGATCCGGCCGCCGCTGCGGCCGAATGCCGATGTCGCGGCAGCAATAGGTACTTTGCTGGAGGAGCATGGGATCGATGACGAACCCGTCCTGCTCCTCGGCGTCACACCCGAACTCGCGACCATCCCGCGCCGCGTGATCGCGGTCGACTGGAGCGCGGACATGATCGCGATCGCCTGGCCCGGCGACACCTGCGATCGCCGCGCGGTGATCGGCGACTGGAAGCGGATGCCGATCGCCGAGTCCAGCGTCGCGGCGGCGATCGGCGACGGCGCGCTGACGATGCTTGCCTGGCCCGCCGAACAACCGTTGCTGTTCGAGCAATTGCGCCGCGTCATCCGTCCCGGCGGGCGCATCGTCCTGCGCTGCTTCGCCACGCCCGATCCCTGCGAGACGATCGAGGCGGTGCGTACCGATGCGATGGCGGGCGCCCTGCCCTTTCATGCCTTCAAGCAGCGCTTCAACATGGCGGTCAGCGTCGCCGAAGGGCGACCCAACGTCGCCAGCGCGCTGCTCCACGACCGGTTCGAGGCGCTGTTCCCCGACCGCATGATATTGTCACGCGCGAGCGGCTGGAGTTTCGAGACGATCGCCGAGATCGATGCCTATCGCGGGTCGCGCTACGTCCATTGCTATCCGTCGCGCGCGGCGCTTCTCGATCTCGTGCCGGACTGGGCGCGCAACGTGCGCTTCGTCGAAACGACCGGCTATCCGCTGGCGGAACGCTGCCCACTGCTGGTGATCGACCTGCCATGACGCCCGATCCGCGCCTCGCTGCGATGCGCGGCGACATCGCCGGGAGCGTCTGGCCGCCGGTGTTCAGCAGCCGTACCGCATCGCTCGCGGCGCTGCTCCACCAGTTCGATGCCAGCCAGTGGCTCGATCCCGCCGCGATCGCCGAGCGCCAGCGGATCCAGCTCGGCCTGATCGCGCGGCATTTCGCCGAACACTCGCCCTTGTTCGCCAACCGGCTCGCCATGGCCGGGCTCGACCCCGGCAGCCTCGCCGCGCCGGGCGGCCTGCTCCGCCTGCCGCCGCTGACGCGGCAGATGGTGCAGGCGACCGACTCGCCGATCCATATCGAGACGGTCCTGCCCGGCCACCAGCCGATCCGCACGGTCAACACCTCGGGGTCGACCGGCGAACCCGTAATCGTCCGCCGCACCGCGGTCAACCAGCTCCACTGGCTGGCGCTGACCCTGCGCTATCATCTGTGGGCCGAACCCGATTTCAGCGGGCGGCTGGCCGCGATCCGCGCAAACATGAAGAGCGTGGGGCTGGACAAGGATTGGGGCATGCCGCCCAATCTGTTCTTCGAAACCGGCCCCGGCCTGCGCATCGATATCGAGGCCGACATCGGCAACCAGCTCGACCAGCTGCTCGCCTTCCAGGCGACGAGCGTGGTGGTCTATCCGAGCAACCTCTCGGCGCTGCTCGACGAGGCCGATGCACGCGACGCCGACCTCTCCTCGATCCGCTGCTGGCGGACTTTGGGCGAAACGCTGTCGCCCGACCTGATCGAGCGCGTCGCGCTGCGCGGCGAGGCTCAGGTGTTCGACTGCTATTCGTCGGAGGAAATGGGCTATCTCGCGATCATGTGCCCGTCGGGCAGCGGCCTCTACCATGTGATGAGCGAGACCGTGATCGTCGAAGTGATCGACGGCGACGGCCGGCCCTGCGCGCCGGGCGCGAGCGGCAAGGTGCTGGTGACCGACCTCCACAATCATGTGACGCCGATGCTGCGCTACGACATTGGCGACCATGCCGAAGTGGGAGAACCCTGCCCCTGCGGCCGCGGCCTGCCCACCATCCGCCGCATCCTCGGCCGCACCCGCAACATGATCGTCAAGCCCGACGGCACGCGCCACTGGCCGCTGACCGGCTACAAGCAGTTCCGCGCGATCGCGCCGATCCGCCAATATCAGTTCCGCCAGCATGAGATCGACCGGATCGAAGTGCGGCTGGTTGTCGAACGCCCGCTGACCGGGCGCGAGGAGGACGCGCTGGAGGCGCATCTCCACTGGAAGCTGCGCCATCCGTTCCGGCTGGATTTCGTCTATTTCGAGGATCGGCTGCCGGTGGGGCGGAACGGGAAGTTCGAGGAGTTTCTGTCGTTGTTGTGAGGCCGGCGTCGCCGGATCGCGACGTGCATCGTCTTGTTTCCGAGTCCACTGCGTCAAAGCCGATATTGTGGTTCGGGCGGAGCGCGCTAACGTCGGCTGCCATGCTCCATCGAGCGATCGGATTTGTTGCCTTCGCGGCATTCGCCAGCACGTCATACGCTGGCGAGATGCGTCTTGCCCGCGTCGACGTCTTCCGAAATCCTGGCGCCGCTCTTGGTCATATGGTTACGGTCTGCGGCTACATGCCTGATGTCGCGAATATCGAGCGCTCAAGGGAGTCACGCTATGGCTTGGCGGTCGACGGACAGGGTCGTGAGATCGGGAGAAGGCTCGGCCGCGGGGAGCGGCGGTTGTGCCTTGAGGGTCGGATATTCCGGACGGGGTGCGGCGAGGAGATCTGCAGCGGCTGGTCCTACGCCTATGGAATTCAGGTAGTCCGGGTGACAAACCCTTGAGTTTCCGATTTCGGTGAATCAACAAACCCCTGCCGGGCAGGGGCCATTACGGACTACCTATCCAGTCAGAGGAGACAACACGGTTCTGACTGTCGATCTGAACAACCCAGTATAGAGGATTTAGAGGAGCGAATGCCGAGCGGTATCCAAGTTCAATTACGCAGCTCGACGAATGTCCGTACGCCAACATGGCTCCGCACGGTTTTTGCCATGACGGCTTTCCGAGGATGGCTATTGTTTGAGCAGCCGACATACCTGATTGAACCCGCCTATGGTCTTGTAACAAGCGCTGATCATGTTGATTTCCGAAATGTACGGCAACGGGGATGCCAACGGTGAGGATAGCCAAGGCGATAAGAGGTTTCATGGCGCGCAGCTTGCCTTAGTTCACGTTCCTAATCCACCATTCTCGGCGTCACTGATAAATGATGATATGGGTATGCGGCATCGAATTCGAGGAGGGATCATGAAGCGAGCAATATGTGGCAGCGGCATCATTCCCATGTTCGTCGCCGTGATGCTCGGGCTAGGCGGATGCGGCGAGCGCGACCCGAATATGATTCTGTCGCCAGCAGAAGTTGCGGAGTTCAGAATCCTGAGCACCGACACCAGACTTCCGCCATTCGCGAGCAATGTTAGGACACAATCCCTTTGCGGGATCGATTGCCAGGAATGGGTGACATTTGATGCGCCACTCGACAGCGCAAAACGTTTTGCGGAAGACCTCGTCGGAAAGAAGCTGACCCAAGGCTCACCACCCCACTTCCCCCGCTTCATGCGGAATAAGGAGGGATGGCCATCCCTGGACTGGTGGCCCAAAACATGGCCGGAAACCATGATCGGAAACGAGACCATGCCGGACGGACCGCCGTATGCCCGGGTTGCGATCATACCGGACGGCCCGACCGGTCATGTTTTCATCGAGGCCTTCACGACATAGATTTCAATCGCGTTATGCCGATTTCGGCGAATTGAAGCGCCTGAGTAGCCATCATAACGTCCAGCCTCTAACGCATGAACAGCAGAGTGCGATTCGCCACACGCGGATTTTCGTCGGTAGTCTACACACTCCGTTGACCGCGGTGATTCATAGTTCTTTATCGCGACCGGCCTATGCCGCGCGTCGCAAGAGACAAGCAGCGGGGCTCCGAAAACATGCCGACAAGTCCAGCTTCACGATTTTCGCGAACAATATTGACGGCCGCCGTGCTGCTCGCGGCGCCGGCAACCGCGAGGGAAGCGTCACCGCCGGTAGCCAATTCGGAATGGCCGAAAACAATTCTCGCCTGCCGCAATTACGGTCCGCTGGAAGGTGTCGGCGGTACAATCGAGTTCGACACCTTGTTTACTGAGGATGGCGCCGTCTTTTCCGAATCAGCCAAATGGACCGCCAACGTTCGCTCGATGCCCAACCCCGACAGCAGTGCCGCGGCGACTCCAGTGGACACCATGGTCCGCGTTGAGGGAAGACCTGCCGAGGCTTGGATCACGATCGAATGGCCGAACACCAACCCTTGGCGCAAGCCAGCTGTGGGGACAGACCCCGCCTCCAGCGCCACTGTCAAGATCGCAAATTTCGGATTAATTGGCCAGACGATGCGTAAGAAGGAACGTTGGCATCAGACAGTTATCGTCCGAGGCAGCGAGGTTTTGGTTGCTCGCGACGGCGATGATCGACTGTTGATCCTGAGCGGGATGGAGCCGGCGCTCATCAGCGACTACGGGATGCCCGCCATGAATTTAACAATTCCCATTGCAAGCCTGCTTGCCTGGGGCGGTGACCTCGGAACGCTGGTTGTTTATGACGTTTTTATAGAGCCGCGGAAATATCAGCCGAATGTTTATCCAAATGGGCCGGCCGGCAAGATGCGCATCGTGGGTGAATATCGCATCAACGTCGTCGCGCTCGCCAGTGCTTTCAATAAGATGCGTGCCCAATATATCGCTTGGCAAAAGAGCCTCACCGATATTAAAGCAAGTTGCAAATCTATGAAAGTGGAGGATCCATCCGCAGATATTGTTGTGACATAATCGCCGGATCCGACATGCCCAGAGATGCGTTTCCGCTATATCCCGCACCCCGAGGGCGCGTCAGGCGATGCGAAATGGATCAAAGTTCGTCTTAATCGGATGGGAGAAGTAGTGAAGTGGTGTCAGGATACGATGGTTTCGGAAAAGGCATTCATATCGAGGTGATGAGAAGAATGGAAGGCACAAGACTTCGACTTGCTCAGCCCGAACGTTGATGGCATCAATTCGGTTTGCGATAGGCGTTCGGCGGATCAACGGGACGACTACGCGATACGAAACTGTCGATCGTGCGACATGTGAGGATGTCATCACCTGCGTGAATCGGCTCGTTCCTGTGGTTGAGCCCGGCTGAAGTCCAACTTGCTCATTCGTCACGACGCGCTATATTACAAACATCGATATTTGGTAATATCGGAGTAATCATGGAACCCGCTGCTCGCCCCATCAGGACCTTGCGCAAGCCCTCGAAATCGACCAACGCGACCTCGCTGTCCCTGAGAATCGCGACGGCCGCCGGATTGAACGACGGACCAAAGACCAAGCATCTCAACGCCAAGGTAACACCGGCTTTGTTCGCGGCCGCGGCGGCCCAATTGGGAACGCAATCGCCTTCGGCCGTCATCGAGGCGGCATTGGCCGCACTGGCGACGCAGGACGATCTGGGACCATGGCTTGCAGATCAGTGGGGATCACTGGCGCACGTCGATCCGGACATCCTCGCCGAGATGAATTTCCGATCCGATGCCTTCGATCAAGGTCGGGTATCGTGACGACGCCCTGCTCCCATGCTCGGCGTCACATCGTCGAAGGGGCCCTTCCTCCTGGACACGAACGTCTTCGTCAACGCGCTGGCGGGGCGTGGTTCCGCGGAACTCAGGACGCTGCTCGCCAATCTTCCACTGAGCTTCCTCTCCGCGTCGACGATCGCCGAACTGAGCTGGACGCTCGGGCGGCTCGATCCCGACCATTCGCAAACCTCAACCGTCGTCGGCAAGGTCGAGGCCGTGCTGGCGCGGATCGCTCCCGGCAAAATCCTCGTGCCGTCCGCGGATCAGTGGGCGGCGGCCGGAACTCTGGCCGGCCGGGCGGCACGCGCGATTGCTGGCGAGGTTCGCTCGATCAAGACCGCTTTCGATCGCATCGAGTTGATGAACGATGCCGTCACCGCCACCGTTCCAGCGGCGACCGGAGCTACCGTGGTGACGCAAGACCGCGATTTCGACCTGTTCATGCAGCTGGCGCCGGCGCTCGACGTGGTTTTCTATGACTGAATTGCCAATCGACCATTTGTGAGTCCCAGGGACGGAAAACGCGCTTCACCGGAATGTCCCGGTCGCGCACCAGCCCCCCATTGCACATCGCCCCGGTTTCGTGCGTAACCACCGCAACCAGGCGAGGATCGCATGACAACCAAAACCAGCTTGCCCGAACTCACCGTGCGCGGCATCATCCTCGGCGGCCTGATCACCTTGGTGTTCACCGCCGCCAACGTCTATCTCGGCCTCAAGGTGGGCATCACCTTCGCCACCTCGATCCCGGCGGCGGTGATCTCGATGGCGATCCTGCGCCTGTTCAAGTCCGCCAACATCCTCGAGAACAACATCGTCCAGACGATCGCGTCGGCGGCCGGCACCTTGGCGGCGATCATCTTCGTGCTGCCCGGACTGATCCTGATCGGCTGGTGGCAGGGCTTCCCGTACTGGACCACGGTCGCGGTGTGCGCGATCGGCGGCATATTGGGAGTAATGTATTCGGTGCCGCTGCGGCGCGCGCTGGTGACCGGTTCGGACCTGCCCTACCCCGAAGGCGTGGCCGCCGCCGAGGTGCTCAAATGCGGGTCCGGATCGAGCGAGGGCGCGGAGGAGAATGCCAAGGGCCTGCGCGCGATCGTGATGGGATCGCTCGCCGCCGCCGGCTTCTCGCTGCTGGCGGCGATGAAGCTCGCCGCCGCCGAGGTCTCGACCGCGTTCCGTGTCGGTCCGGCGGCGAGCGGCGCGTCGGCCAGCCTGTCGATGGCCTTGATCGGCGTCGGCCATCTCGTCGGCCTGTCGGTGGGCATCGCGATGTTCATCGGCATGCTGATCGCCTGGGGCATGCTGGTGCCGATGCTGACCTGGGGCCAGGTCACGGCCGGCACCGACGTCGCCACGCTGGTCAGTACCACCTTCCGCGGCGAAGTGCGCTTCATCGGCGCCGGCACGATCGGCGTCGCGGCGGTCTGGACCCTGCTCAAGGTGCTCGGGCCGATCATCGGCGGCATCCGCTCGGCGATGGCGGCGGCGCGGGCACGGCGCGACGGCGGCTTGCTCGACCTCACCGAGCGCGACCTGCCGATCGGCATCATCGGCGGATCGATCCTGTTCTCGCTGATCCCGATCGCCGCCTTGCTCTGGTCGTTCAGCGCCGGCACGCCGATCGCCGACCATGCGGTGGCGATCATCGCGGCGACGCTCGTCTATGTCCTCGTCATCGGCGCGGTGATCGCGGCGGTGTGCGGTTTCATGGCCGGACTGATCGGCGCGTCGAACAGCCCGGTGTCGGGCGTCGGCATCCTCGCGGTGATCGGTGCCGCGCTGCTGCTGGCCCTGTTCTTCGGCCAGAGCGACGATCCCGCACGCGCGCAGGCGCTGGTCGCCTATGCGCTGTTCACCACCGCGATCGTGTTCAGCATCGCGACCATTTCCAACGACAATCTCCAGGACCTCAAGACCGGCCAGCTGGTCGGCGCGACACCGTGGAAGCAGCAGGTGGCGCTGATCATCGGCGTGATCTTCGGATCGCTGGTGATCGCGCCGGTGCTCGATCTGCTCAACAGCACCTTCACCTTCGAAGGCGCGCCCAACGCCAAGCCTGGCGCGCTGGCGGCGCCGCAGGCGGCGTTGATCTCGGCGCTGGCGAAGGGCGTGCTGGGCGGCGACATCCGATGGGACCTGATCGGCTATGGCGCGCTGATCGGCGTGACCGTGATCCTCGTCGACGAGGTGCTGAGCCGGACGTCCAAACGCCGGCTACCGCCGCTCGCGGTCGGCATGGGCGTCTATCTGCCGATGTCGCTGACCTTGCTGATCCCGATCGGCGCGCTGCTCGGCAAGCTCTACGACAATTGGGCCGAACGGCAGACCCACCCCGAATTCGCGCAGCGCATGGGCGTGCTGATGGCGACCGGCCTGATTGTCGGCGAGAGCCTGTTCGGCGTGGCGTTCGCCGCGGTCGTCTATTTCACCAACAGCGACACCCCGTTCGCTGTGGTCGGCGAGCATTTCGAGGCGGCGGCGATCTGGATCGGCATGGCGTTGTTCGCCGCGACGATCGGGTGGCTGTACGTGCGGACGCGTGGGATTGTGGGTGCGACGCCATGAAAATCAGATGGATGCCATCCCGAAATCGGGTTAATCTGCGACATGACTGAAATGACCAAAATCAAGCAGTCCGCCGGCGACGCGCTGACCGAGGTGTTTGCGCCGGTCGCGGTTGAGGACGTGCTCATCGGATCGACCATCGATTCGGAAGGCAATGATGCGATCAGCATCACTGTCGTCATCGGCGAAGGCGCCATTGCGGAAATCGGCGGCAAGCGGTTGGCCAAAGCAATTTCGGAAGTCAGGAAAGCGATGGCGAAAGCTGGTGAAGAGCGTCGCTTCATCCTCGAATATGCCACAGCCGATGAATTGAACGACAATGGCGATTCTGAATCCTGATCACCTTATCGAGCAAGCAGAACGATTGATCGCTTCACCGCAGTCCGGCCCGACCCGGCAGGTCGATTTGCGGCGCTCGATCTCGTCGGCCTACTACGCGGTATTTCATGCTGCGGTTGCCGGAGCGGCCGATCAGTTCGTGGGCGTTATGCATCGCGCATCCAACGAATATGCGCTTGTCTCCCGAAGCGTAAACCATGCCACGCTGAACATGATTTGCGAGGAGATCAACAGGCCGAACCCGTCGCCAAAATATGTGCCCTTCGTGCCGTCAGGGGGATTCGGGCCTGATATGAGCCTCTTCGCGGACATCTTTCCGCAACTTCAGCAGCGGCGACACAAAGCCGACTATGATCCGCTCGCACGGTTCAGATCGTCGGATGCGCATTCGGCCGTCGATGTGGCACGGACGGCCATTCAGGCTTTGAACGCAGCCCATGCATCCGAACGAAAACTGTTTTTCTTTCTCCTGCTCTTCCCGCCCAAGCGGCTTTGACAGTCGAAGTCACCCGGCAAACCATCTCCGACGCGTGGTGCGCCAATCAAGGCGCCGACGTCGCCCGCCACATCGCCGGGAAGCTCGCCCGCAGATTCGCCACCTTCGGCGCATCGTTGATGCGGATATAGGGGTGGCCAGGATTCAGGTTGAAGAAGTTCTGGTGATAGGGTTCGGCCGGGAAGAATTTGCCGGTCTCGATCTGCGTCACGATCGGGCGCGGCCAGGTCTTCGCGGCGCCGAGCTGGGCGATGTAGCCGGCGGCGACCTTCCGTTGCGCCTCGGTCTGCGGGAAGATCGCCGAGCGATAGCTGGTGCCGGTGTCGGGACCCTGGCGGTTGAGCTGGGTGGGATCGTGCGCGACCGCGAAATAGACCTGCAACAGGCGGCCATAGCTGATGATCGACGGATCATAGACGATGCGCACCACTTCGGCATGGCCGGTGCGCTCGCTGCTGACCTGGTCGTAGGTTGCGGTCGCCGCGGTGCCGCCGGCATAGCCCGATTCGACGCGGCGGACGCCCTTGACATGCTCGAACACGCCCTCCAGCCCCCAGAAGCAGCCGCCGGCCAGAACCGCGGTCTGCAGGCCCTTGGGCGGATCGATGTCGACGCGCGGCGGCGGCACCGTCAATACGCTCCCGGCGATCGCCGATGCCGGCATCGGGCTGTTCAGCAGCAAGGCCGCGCCGCCCGTCACGGCGAGAGATATCGTTCCAAGGGCAGCAATCGCGCGCGTCTTCAACATCGCATCGTCTCCGGTGTTCCTGATCGCCATACGTGCGATCGAACCGGAAAGTTACGCATGCCGCGCGCTGCCGGACGCAGGCGCGGGACGAGCGGTTCAGGCGATGCGTTCGACCGCCGCGTGGATCCGCGCCTTCAATTCGGCGGTCTGCTGCGCCGGCTGCAGCGCCACCAGCGCGACCGCGGCGACCACGAAGCCACCCATGAAGTGCCTGAAGAAATCGGATCTGAATAGGATACGCATGATGAAAGTCCCGTTCTCGGCTTCCGCCGCATGGTCGATGCGACTCGCCATATCTGTGTCACTGGCCGCTGTCTGTGCGGCCCGTCACATGGTGTCGCCGCGCTGAACCTCGATTGAACCGGCTCCGCAACCTTTTCTCGATCAGCGCCGCATCGGCATCGACGAGGATGCGATCAGCGCAGCGCCGCACAGGCTTCCTGGATACGATGGCAGGCCTCGGTCAGCAGTTCCTCCGAGGTCGCATAGCTGATGCGGAACGCCGGCTCGACGCCGAACGCCCCGCCATGCACCGCCGCCACCCGGCCGGTATCGAGCAGATAGCCGACCAGCGCCTCGTCGGTGTCGATCCGCTCGCCGGCCGGCGTGGTCTTGCCGATCAGCCCCGAGGCATCGGGATAGACATAGAAAGCGCCTTCGGGCCGCGGGCAGCTGAGGCCGTTGACCTGGTTGAGCATCGACACGACGAGATCGCGGCGGCTCTGAAACGCGGCGTTGCGATCCTGAAGGAAGCTCTGCTCGCCATTGAGCGCCGCGGTCGCCGCCGCCTGCGCGATCGAGCAGGGGTTCGATGTCGATTGCGACTGCAGCTTCGCCATCGCCTTGATCAGCCAGGCCGGCCCGCCGGCGAAACCGATCCGCCAGCCCGTCATCGAATAGGCCTTCGAGCAGCCGTTGACCGTCAGCGTGCGCTCGTAGAGATCAGGCGCGACCTGCGCGATCGTCGTGAAGACGAAATCGTCATAGACGATATGCTCGTACATATCGTCGGCCATCACCCAGACATGCGGATGACGGCGCAACACCTCGGCCAGCGCCTTCAACTCGTCGGCCGAGTAGGCCGCGCCGGTCGGGTTGCTCGGCGAGTTGAGGATCACCCAACGCGTCCTGGCGGTGATCGCGGCGTCGAGCTGCTCGGCGGTGATCTTGTAGTTCTGGTCGGCGCCGGCCTTGACGAACACCGGCGTGCCGCCGGCGAACTGGACGATGTCGGGATAGCTGACCCAATAGGGCGCCGGGATCACGACCTCGTCGCCCGGATCGATCGTCGCGACCAGCGCGTTGAACAATGTGTGCTTGCCGCCCACATTGACGCTGATCTGGTTGGCGGCATAGTCGAGCGCGTTGTCGCGCTTGAACTTGGCCGCGATCGCCGCCTTCAGCTCGGCGGTGCCGTCGACATTGGTGTACTTGGTCTTGCCCGCGCGGATCGCCGCGATCGCCGCGTCCTTGACGAAATCGGGCGTGTCGAAGTCGGGTTCGCCTGCGCCGAGGCCGATCACGTCGACGCCTTTCGCCTTCAGGTCCAGCACGCGGCTGGTCATGGCGAGGGTGGCGGACGGCTGGATGCGGTCCAGCGCGGCGGAGGTGGTGCGCATGGTCTATTGTCCCCGGTTTGGGTGAGTGCGGCGGCGTCATAGGCCGGGCAATCCGTTACGGCAACAGCTTCTGAAGCCCCTCCCCTTCAGGGGAGGGGTGGGGGTGGGGGAGTCAGAGGAGGCGCTCGATATCGACGGAGGCGCTCGAAAATCGGCGCAAAAGCTCGCTTCGCTCGCCCCCACCCCAACCCCTCCCCTGAAGGGGAGGGGCTTAACGCATAACCGCCTCGATCAAACCCCGCACCGCGTTGCCGATCAGGACGCCGCCGGCCAGATCCTCCGCGCGCAGATCTGCCTCGATCGCCCTGCCCGTCGCGATCAGTTCGGCGCGCAGCACGCCCGGCAGCAGCCCGCGCGCCAGCGGCGGTGTCAGCAACAGGCCGTCGCGCGCCACGAACAGGCTGGTGAAACTGCCTTCGGTCAGGAAACCCTCGTCATCGACGAACACCACCTCGAACGCACCGGACGCGCGACGCGCGGCGTCGTGGAAGCGGCGGGCGGTGGTCTTGTGGCGCAGGCGGAAGTCGGCAACGGCCACCGGCAATTGCGCGAGCGCGACCGTCACCGGGCCGGCCGGCGTCAGAGGCAGCGGGCGGATCTCGATCGCCGAGCCGCCGTCGCGCGCCAGCAGCACGCGCACCTTCGCGCCCTCGCGCAGCCGGAAGGTCGCCGCCTGCAATTCGTTGCGCAGCGCGTGGCGATCGCACTGGAAACCGAGTGCGCGCGCGCTGTCCTTCAATCGCGTCAGATGGCGCTCGATCAGCGGGATGCCCTGCACCGGATCGAACGCCATCGTCTCGATCAGGTCGAACCGCGCGCGGCTGGCGACGAAGCCGCCCTTGGCCAGGCATTCGCGCCATTCGGGCACGTTCTGCGAATCGGCGACGATGCCCGATCCGAGCCCCAGCGTCGCGCCGTCCCTGCCCTCGTCCATGCACAGCGTGCGGATCGCGACATTGAACGCCGCGTCACCGGCCGCGTCGATCCGGCCGATCGATCCGGTATAGACGCCGCGCGGTGCCAGCTCGACCGCATCGATCACCTCCATCGCCCGGATCTTGGGCGCGCCGGTGATCGAACCGCAGGGAAAGATCGCCGCGATCACGTCGACGGCGGTGCGGCCGGCAGCGAGTTGCGCGGTGACGGTGGAGGTCATCTGGTGGACGGTGGGATAGGTCTCGATCGAGAACAGCGCCGGCACCGCCACGCTGCCGGCCTCGGCCACGCGCGACAGATCGTTGCGCAGCAGATCGACGATCATCAGATTCTCGGCGCGCTGCTTGGGGTCGTCGCGCAAGGCCGTCACCGCAGCGGCATCCGCCGCCGCATCCGCGCCGCGGACAGCCGTGCCCTTCATCGGCCGTGTCGTCAGGCGGCCGTCCCTGAGCGCGAAGAACAGCTCGGGGCTCAGCGACAGCAGCCATTGCGCGCCGGTGAAGACCACGCCGCCATAGCCGGCGCGCGCGCGTTCGCGCAGGCCGGCATAGAGCGCGAGCGGGTGACCGACGGTGGTGACGCGTGACTGGAAGGTCAGATTGGCCTGATAAATGTCGCCGGCGGCGATCAGCGCCTGCACTTCGGCGAAGGCATCATCATAGTCGGCGCGCTCGATCGCCGGCTGCGGCGGCCCCGCCCAGGCGCCGGCGGGATCGGGCAGCAGGGCCGGCACGTCCGCGGGCGCGATCGTGCGCCAGCCGTCGAACAGCCCGAACCACAGCAAGGGCGCGCCCTGCGCGGGCGTTTCGATCGCCGCCAGCCGCGGCTCGAGCGCAGAACCGGCGTCATAAGCGAGGAAGCCGGCGGCATTCAGCCCTTCGGCCACGCCCCGGCGGACGGCTTCCAGCGCGGCGCGCACCTCGGATGGTGCGCGCGCGACGATGATCCGTTGCGGACCGGCATAGAGCCGCGCATCAGCCGCGCCTTGGTCGCGCGCGTCATCGAGCAGGACGAACGGCGTTGGCGGCGCAGGGAGCGTCATCACGGCGGATTGGCATTCCTCGCGGGTGCTGTCGAGAGGCGGGCTTTCGACGAGCGTCGATTGCGACGCCGTCCCGCCCCACCTACCCTCGCCGCCAACAGCTCGAACAGGGACATTCATCATGCCTATCCGCTCGTTCGCGACGCTCTGCACATCCGCGCTCGTCGCCATCGGCCAGCCCGCTTTGGCGCAGGAAGCGACCGCGCCGGCGGTCGAGAAGCCCGCGGCGCTGGTCACCGACGGCATTCCCGGGGTCCCCGCCGCACTCGCCGCGCAGACGCGGCCCTATATGGAATATCGTACGGCCAGCTTCGCCGGCTGGAACCCGGTCGACCGATCGATACTGATCAGCACGCGCTTCGCCAATGTCGCGCAGCTGCACCGCGTCGCCGGCCCGATGATGGCGCGCACGCAAATCAGCTTCGAGGCCGAGCCGCTGTCCGGCAGCTGGTCGCCCAAAGGCGACGTGCTGGTGGTCGGCAAGGATGTCGGCGGCAGCGAATTCTATCAGCTCTACACGTTGAAGGACGGCCGGCTGACCCTGTTGACCGACGGCAAGAGCCGCAACAACCTGGGTGCGTGGAGCCCCGACGGGCAGTGGATCGGCTACAGCTCCACCCGCCGCAACGGCACCGACACCGATCTCTACATCATGGACCCGCGCGACCCGAAGAGTGACCGGCTGCTCGCGCAGGTCAAGGGCGGCGGCTGGAACATCCAGGCGATCGCGCACGACAACAAGACCGCGCTCGCAACGGAATATGTCTCGGTCACCAAGGTCAATCTCTGGCTGGTCGATCTCGCCAGCGGCGCGATGACGCCACTCGGCGATCATGGCAAGGACATCGCTTATGGCGGCGGCGCGTTCGCGCCCGATGGCACCTTGTGGGTGACCAGCGACGACGGCTCGGACTTCCAGCGGCTCGGCACGATCGATCCGAAGACCGGAAAATTCATGCCGAAGAGCGTGGAAAAGAAATGGGACGTCGACTCGTTCGACATCGCCGACGATGGCAGTTTCATCGCCTATGTCGTCAATGAGGCCGGTATCGACCGGGTCAAGCTGATGGACGCGAAAACCGGCGCGGTGCGCGTCGTGACCGGGCTGCCGGCCGGCGTCGCCGGCGGCGTCGAGATCGCGCCGTGGGGCACGATCGGCCTCACCTTTACTTCGGCAAAGAGCCCGGCCGATGCCTATGCGATCGATCCGAAGACGCTGGCGGTCACGCGCTGGACGCAGAGCGAGACCGGCGGGCTCGATCCGAACTTCAATGTCGAGCCGGATTTCATCGAAGTGAAGAGCTTCGACAAGGAGCCGGTCTCGGGTTTCCTCTACCGGCCCGACGCAAAGAAATTCCCCGGCAGGCGGCCGCTGATCGTCAACATCCATGGCGGCCCGGAAGGCCAGTCGACCCCCGGCTTTCTCGGACGCAATAATTATCTGCTCAACGAGCTGGGCATCGCGATCTTCTACCCCAATGTCCGCGGCTCGACCGGCTTCGGCAAACGCTTCGTCAGCCTCGATAACGGGCCGTTCAAGCGTGAGGATTCGGTCAAGGACATCGGCGCCTTCCTCGACAGGCTCGACAAGGATCCGGCGCTCGACCCCGCGCGCTTCGCGGTCACCGGCGGCTCCTATGGCGGCTATATGTGCTATGCCAGCGCGATCCGGTACGGCGCGCGGCTGAAGGGCGCGAACTGCGTCGTCGCGATCTCGAACTTCGTCACCTTCCTCGAAAACACCCAGAGCTATCGCCGCGACCTGCGCCGCGTCGAATATGGCGACGAGCGCGTTCCCGCGCAGAAGGCGAAGCTGATCGAGATTTCGCCGCTGACCAGCGTCGAGCGGCTGACCATCCCGCTGATGGTCGTGACCGGCGGCAATGATCCACGCGTGCCGCCCACCGAGGCCGACCAGATCGTCAAGGCGGTCCGCGCCAAGGGCGGCATGGCGTGGTCGCTGCTGGGTCAGAACGAAGGGCACGGCTTCGCCAAGAAGGAGAATGCCGATTATCAGTTCTGGGTCGGGCTGATGTTCTGGGACCGGACGCTGCTGAAGTAGCCGCGATTGACGCATCACGCACCTTCGATCAGCATCGGCCGATGAGCGACATCGGCCGGACTGAATATCAGGCCACCTATCGGCGCACCGAGCTGGCCTTGCCCGCTTTGCTCGGCGTGCTGGTCTTTGGCGCGGCCGGCGCCATTGTCGGCCTCGAGTTCGTCGATGCGCAGCGCGGACTGACCGTCATCGTCGTCCTGTTCGTGATCATGATGGTCGCCATGCTGGTGATCCTGGTCGCCACCTTCCGCCTCCACCGCTGGACGATCGCAGCCGACGGCATCCATATCGTTGAGCGCCCGAGCCTGCCGCTGACCGGCTTCGTCCACACGGCGGTGGTGGCCTATCCCGACATCGCAGCGCTGCGCAGGGTGGAAAGCGGACTCGATCCGCTGCTCGAGATCGTCACCCGCACGGGCCGGTGCTACCGCATGATGCGGGCGATGACCGGTCCATGGGGGCGGCGCGTGGCGGATCCCGATGCCGGCCTCGACGCTTTCGCCGACGCGATCCGCGCCGGAGCGCGGCGGTCTGGCCACCTCGTGCCGGCGCTGTCGGAAGGGCTGAGCTTCTGGAACCGGCCGGGCGGGCTGGCGTGCCTCGCGGCGATGCTGCTGGTCGCGCTGGCGATCGCCGGCGGGGCGGCGTGGGTGATGATCGACAGCTGGTCGCGCGGGCTTCCGGTCAATCCGCGGATGTTGTCGATCGTCCTGCTGCTACCCCCAGCGGCCGGCTTGGTGCTGCTGCGCGCGGTCCGGCGGCGGCGGGCGGTGCTGGCCGCACTCGGTGGTGGCGGGCGAAGGCAATAGGCGCCGAGCTTTCCGCCCCTTATGCTGCGTCCGCAGTGCCGGCGGGCGGCGAGAAGGGCTGGACGATCGCCCGAAACGCGTCGAGCGCCTCGCAGCGTTCCGCCAGTGCCGTCAGCGCGGGCAGGCTGCGGCGGGCGGCGACCGCAGGATGTACCTCGCCCAGGAAGCGCATCATGCACGTGACCGCGATGTCGGCATGGCGGATCCGGTCACCGAACCACCAGTCGCCGGCCCCGCCCGCGCGCTCCGCCTCCAGCCGGTCAAGCACGGCCCCGAGTTGCGTCTCGCAGCGCGCGATCCAGAGGTCTGACGCCGCATCGTGCAGCGCGCGTTCGTAGAACAGGCTGACCATCTTGTCGCATGCACCGGTCGCCAGCGCGCAGACCCGCAGGATCGCACGCCGCGCCGGCCCGGCGGGCGGGACAAGCGCGCGATCGGGCCCCGCGCACTGATCGAGATGATCGAGGATCGCGCCACTTTCGGTCAGCACCTCGTCGCCGGGCGCGCCGTCGCCGAGGACGAGCGTCGGCACGCGGCGCAGCGGGTTGTACGCGGCGAGCCGGTCGCCATCGCCGAAGGTCGACCAGGGCCAGTGCGTCCACGCCATACCATAGAGATGCAGCGCGACGCCGACGCGGCGGACGAACGGGCTGTCATATTGACCGATCAGGATCATGACTGAAGCGCCCGGAGGCTTGGCATTTGCGGCATGGCAGCGTTCCGATCTGCGGCTGGACGCCGACCATAGGATCGCGTTGGGCGAAGACGCAACCGGGCGCAGCGAGAAGACCGCGATCGCCGCGTTGGTCAGCATGTGAATCGATCGTGAACCCTGAATATGGCTGGCTGAAACGGGAAGCGCAGGTCACAAGGCCGATATCATTGAATTCAAAATGCCTTTGGGGAGACTGTCGATGGGTCCTGTTTCGCGCAGAGCGATGATCGCCGGTCTGGGAATGGGCGCCGGTGCGCTCGCCTCGGCGCGCGTGACGGTTCGAGCCGCCGATCCGGCCACCACCCTCGTCCGCGCCGCCTCCACGCCGGACGAGGCGCTTCGCCTGCTCGAAGCCGGCAATGCCGCGTTCCTGGCGGACAAATTGCCGACCGCCGATCTGGGTTCGAAACGGCGCATCGCACTGGCCGCCGGCCAATCGCCATTCTGCGCCTATGTGTCCTGCTCCGACAGCCGGGTCCCGCCGGAAATCCTGTTCGGCAGGGGCCTCGGCGAACTGTTCATCATCCGCAATGCCGGCAACACGGTCGATACGGTCGCGATGGGATCGATCGAATATGCCGTCCACGTGCTCGGCGTGCCGCTGGTCGTGATCATGGGCCATGAATCCTGCGGCGCGGTCAAGGCGGCGATCGCGGTCGTCGAGCAGAATGCCCGCTTTCCCGGCGCGATCGACAATATGATCGAACCGATCATCCCGGCGGTCCTGCAAGCCCGCAACCTGCCGGGCGATCCCGTCGAAAACGCAGTGAAGGAAAATGTGCGGCGCGTCGTCGGCGTGCTGCGGCACGAGAGCGACCCGATCATGATGGCGCCCCAGACGTCCGGCAAGGTCAAGGTGGTCGGCGCCTATTACGAACTCGGCACCGGGCGGGTCGATTTCTTCGATCGCGGGTAGGCGCGCTGGCTGGACTGGCCCTGCAGCGCGAGCCGCTCAGGCGAACTCCACCTCCGCGAACCGCACCGCCCGGCCGCTCGCCTGATTGGCGAGCTGGCCGTCCCACATCACCCGCCGGCCGCAGACGATCGTGCCGATCGGCCGGCCGGTCAGCGTCATGCCTGTGAACGGCGACCAGCCGCAGCGGCTGGCGAGCCAGCTCTCCTCGACCGTCCATTCGGCCTTGAGATCGACGATCGTGAAGTCGGCATCATAGCCGGCGGCGATCCGGCCCTTGCCGGCGATGTTGAACACGCGCTGCGGGCCGGCCGAGGTCAGTTCGATGATCCGCTGCAAGCTCGTTCGGCCCTTGGCGACATGATCGAGCATCAGCGGCAGCAAGGTCTGGACGCCCGGCATGCCCGAGGGGCTGGCCGGATAGGCCTGCGCCTTCTCGGCGATCGTGTGCGGCGCATGGTCCGAGCCGAGCACGTCGGGCACGCCCTGGTTCAGCCAGTGCCAAAGGCCATCGCGATGCGCGCCCGACCGGATCGGCGGATTCATCTGGGCATAGCTGCCCAGCCGGGGATAGGCGTCCTCGCCCGCCAGGGTCAGATGCTGCGGCGTCACCTCGCAGGTGGCGATGTCCTTGTGCTGCGCGATCAGTTCGAGTTCGGCCGGCGTCGTGATGTGGAGGATGTGGATCCGCCGCCGGGCGTCGCGCGCCAGCTTCAGGATGCGGCGGGTGGCGAGCAATGCGCTTTCGTCGTCGCGCCAGACCGGATGACTCGACGGATCGCCAGCCACGCGCTCGCCGGCGCGCGCCTGCATCCGCGCTTCGTCCTCGGCATGGATCGCGACGCGGCGGCGGCCGGAGGCCAGCACGCGGGCGAGCTGGTCGTCCTCGGAGACCAGCAGGTCGCCGGTCGAGGCGCCCATGAAGATCTTGACGCCGGCCGCGCCCGGCAGCCGTTCGAGTTCGGCCAGCGCCTCGGCATTGGCCGCGGTCGCGCCGACATAGAAGGCATGATCGCACCACATCCGGTCGAACCCGCGCTCGAGCTTGTGGGCGAGCGCTTCGGCGCTGTCGGTGTTGGGCTTGGTGTTGGGCATCTCGAACACCGCGGTGACGCCGCCGAGCACCGCTGCGCGGCTGCCCGATTCGAGATCCTCCTTATGCTCGAGCCCGGGCTCGCGGAAATGAACCTGGCTGTCGATCACGCCGGGCAGCACGGTCAGCCCGGTGCAGTCGATCGTCTCGCCGGCATCGCCCGCCACGCCGATCGCGGCGATCCGCCCGTCGCGCACGCCGACGCTGGTTTCGGCCGGCCCGCCGGGGGTCCAGACGGTGCCGTTCTTCAGAATCAGATCATAGGTGGCCATCGCCGCTTCCTTTCCGGACGCGGCCTTCCTACCTGTCACCCATGCAGCAGACCACCCCGCAGACGACATTGCCGACGACTTTGGCCGATCGGGCCGTGATCCGCCTCTCCGGGGACGATGTCCGCGGCTTCCTCCAGGGGCTCGTCACCAACGACGTTTCGGGTCCGCTGCCGGTGTGGGCGGCGCTGCTGACCGCGCAGGGCAAGGCGCTGTTCGACTTCATCCTGTGGGCGGATGGCGACGACGTGCTGGTCGATTGCGAGGCCGACGTCGCCGACGCGCTGGCGAAGCGGCTGACGCTCTATCGTCTGCGCCGCCCGATCACGATCGCGCGCGACGACAGCCTGGCTGTCCATTGGTCGACGCGGGAGAATTGGGGCGTGCCCGATCCGCGCCTGCCCGCGCTCGGCTATCGCTGGGTCGCGCCGCCGACCGAACTGGTCGATGGCTGGCGCGCGCATCGGCTGGCACTGGGCGTGACCGAAGGCGTCGCCGAACTGGGGCAGGACAAGACGCTATGGCTGGAGTGCAATGCCGCCGAACTGGGCGGCGTCAGCTTCACCAAGGGCTGTTATGTCGGCCAGGAGAATACCGCGCGGATGAACTGGCGGCAGAAGGTCAACCGCCGGCTGGTCGTCACCCCAGGCGCCGAGCCGGGCGAACGAACGCGAATCGCCTATCCGGATCTCGGGTTGAAGGTGGAGCATCTGCGGGTCGAGACGCTGGTGCCTGACGAGGCGCCGGAGTGGATGCGCGCGGCGCTGGGGTGACGTCCCCGCAACAGCGGCAGAGATTCCGGGCGGTCGCGCCAGTGCACGGCAGGGTGGATCGCCGCCGCCGGATGCAATCGGTGCGCGACGACGTGCGCCATGTTTTGCCTGTTACAGGGCGCTTTTTCGCGATCTTGGCGGTTTATCAGGGGGAAAACCGCTTTCCAGAGGCGAAGCCGCGACAGAAAATAGAGATATCGCAATGGCTTGACTGCCGAAAAACAGCATTACCTGTTAACGTGCATAACAGGGGATGGATTTTTGCATAACAGGTCCAATTTGATGTCGTAACAGGTCGAATTCCTTGCAGAACAGGTCAGAGCGAATCTGCCGGTCGGCGGGCCGAGCGTGGTCCGCCGTTTCGCCCATCTCGATCAACAGCCGGTGCGCGATATCGATCCGCTCGGTCGATATCGACGAAGGACCCAGCAGCAACGCCGCGCGGAGCATGTCGTCCACCCACGTCCGCCAGCCGTCGCCGGTGTGTCGGGAGATTGCATCATTAGCCCGTCACGGAATTATTCTCCGAAGTCGTTGGCGCCTCACACCCCCGCGAGCAGCCCCATCACGACCGCCGGATCACGATCCACGGCCCGCAGCAGCGCGCGGGCGGCGCCATCGGGCACGCGCCGGCCCTGCTCCCAATTGCGGACGGTCTTGATGCTCACCATCAGGCGGTTTGCAAACGGGGCATCGGCCCGATCGCTCGATGTCAGTCGGACGGTGGTGCGCCGATCCGGGTGCGCAGATCGTCCTCATCGACGATCACGATCGCCGAGCCCGCACGACGAAGCGCTTCGGCTTTCCGGAACGGTGCGCTCGCGTGGGCGAACTTGCCGAAGGGCTGATCCTGGCTCACGACCAGCATCGTCGACGTGACGCCCACCGACGCGACCACGCGAGCGCCGGATGCCGCGAGCCAGCGCGCGAGCGATCCATCGCGGGGTGCGCCGAGGATCGCGATGCGCTGTCCCCGGAGCGGACCCGCCGCCGCCGCCTCGGGCGCCGGGCCGCCTCTTGCGGGCGCCGGCTTCAGCAAGCCGGCCAGATCCATGCCGGTCTTTTCGATCGCTCTGACGATCACGATGCCTGCCGCGCGAGCGTCGCTGAGCGCGTCGTGATGCTTGTGGCGCACGCCCAGGAAGCGGGTCAGCGCGTTCAGTCGATGGCTGGGAAGGTCGGGCCACGCCCGCTTCGCGACTCGGACACTGTCGAGCCATGTCGTCGCGATCGGCGTCCGGTCATGCGCCAGGCAGGCCGCAGTGAGCGCCCCCTTGTCGAAATATGAGTGTGCGACGGTGATCCGACCGGACAGATGTCGGTCGACGATCGGATGGATATGACCGAAGGTCGGCTTTCCGGCGACGTGATCGCAAGTAATGCCGTGGATGCGCGTGTTGAACGAAGAGAATTCATCGCACGGATCGACGAGCGTCTCGTAGGCGAAGACCTCTGTCCCATCGCGAAAGCCGACGATTCCGATCTGGCAGATGCTGCTGACGCGCGCGCACGCGGTCTCCACATCGATCACGACGAAATCGACGCTCGGATCATCGGCAGGTGGCGCGGTCGACGGGTCGGTTTTCGGGGACGTCATGACGGTCATCGCGCGGAACATAGCATGTCCGGCGCGTTGCGACAGGGGTGTCGATCGATCGTGCAGGGCAATCGGGTGAAACGGCGGCGGTAAGACGTAGCAGATGACATCCCTGGCGAGCGGCTAGTTCCGCCGCCACCGCGCGAAGATCGCGGTCGGCAGCAGCAGGCCCCGCGCCTCCTCGCGCGTCGCCATCTCGCCCACCTCGACGGTGCCGGGCAGGTCGGCGAACGCCTGGGCGAGCAGTTCGCCGATCGCCAGCGCCGACATCCGCACCGCATAGACGGTCAGGAACAGGAAGCGCGACTCGGCGTCGAGCAGGCGGCGGCAATCGGCGATCAGGCCGGGCAACCCTTCCTCGAGCTTCCACACCTCGCCCTCGGGGCCGCGGCCATATTTGGGCGGGTCGAGCAAGATGCCGTCATAGCGCCGGCCGCGCCGCACCTCGCGCGCGACGAACTTGGCGGCATCGTCGATCATCCAGCGTACCGGCCGGTCCGAAAGTCCCGCGACCAGCGCATTGGCCCTGGCCGCCTCGACCGACTTCTTCGAGGCGTCGACATGCACGACCTGCGCGCCCGCTGCCGCCATCGCCAGCGTGCCGACGCCGGTATAGCCGAACAGGTTCATGAACACCGGCGCCTCCGCGCCCTGCATCTGACCGCGCATCCAGGTCCAGACCGGCGCCATGTCGGGGAAGAAGCCGAGATGGCGGAACGGCGTGCACATCGCGGTGAAGGCGACATCGTCCCACTTCAGCGACCAGCCCTCGCGCGGCACCGGCCGGGCGAAGACCCAGCGGCCGCCGCCATCCTCGTCCGATCCCGGCACGAACTCGCCATCGGCATTCCAGTCGTCGCGCGCGGGCGCCCACATCGCCTGCGGCTCGGGCCGGACGAAGCGGAAGCGGCCATAGCGTTCGAGCTTGCGGCCGTGGCCGCTGTCGACCAGCCCGTAATCGGCCCATGGCTCACCGACGAGGGTGAGCAGGTTCATGTCGTCGGCGTGGCCCGATCGGCGATATGCGCTTGCACCGCCGCGAGATCGGCCGGCAAGGTCGCATAGCGCTCCTCGCGCTCGAACAGGCCGCTGATCCGCGAGGGCAAGGGCGGGCGCACGCCGGTCGCGCGTTCGACCGCGTCGCGGAACTTGGCGGGATGCGCGGTGGCGAGCGTGATGATCGGCACGCTCGGATCGATCTCGCCGGCGAGTTGCGCCGCGGCGGCGAGGCCGACCGCGCTGTGCGGGTCGATCACCTGGCTTGCGCGCTCGCACGCCCAGCGCATCGCCAGCGCCATGTCGTCGGCGTCGATCCGCGCGCTGGTGAAGAGCTTGCCCGCGGCGAAGCGCTGCGCATTGGTCAGCTTCATCGCGCGCGTCGCCTCGAAGCCCTTCATCTGCGCGGCCAGCGCCGCGCCGTCGCGGCCGCCGAGATCGAACAGCAGCCGTTCGAAATTGGAGCTGACCTGAATATCCATCGACGGCGTCGCGGTCGGCACGACCTTGCCCATCGCATAGTCGCCGGTCGACAGCGCGCGATGGAGGATGTCGTTGACGTTGGTCGCGACGATCAGCCGCTCGATCGGCAGCCCCATTTTGGCAGCGACATAGCCGGCGAACACGTCGCCGAAATTGCCCGTCGGCACCGAGAAGGCGACCGGCCGCTGCGGCCCGCCGACGCGGACGGCGGCGTAGAAATAATAGACCACCTGCGCCATCAGCCGCGCCCAGTTGATCGAATTGACCGCGCTGAGGGTGAAGCGGCCGGCGAAGGCGGTATCGGCGAACATCGCCTTCACCATCGCCTGCGCATCGTCGAAACTGCCCTCGATCGCGATGTTGTGAACGTTGGGCGCAAGCACCGTCGTCATCTGCCGGCGCTGGACGTCGGAGACGCGCCCGGCGGGGTGGATCATGAAGATGTCGACCTTGTGCCGGCCGGCGACGGCATCGATCGCCGCCGATCCGGTATCGCCGCTGGTGGCGCCGACGATCGTCAGATGCGCGTCGCGGCTCGACAGGAAATGTTCGAACAGCAGCCCCAGCAGCTGCAGCGCGACGTCCTTGAACGCCAGCGTCGGTCCGTGGAACAGTTCGAGCAGCCAGTGGCGGTTGTCGAGCTGCATCAGCGGCGTCACCGCATCATGTTCGAAGCGGCCATAGGCCTGAGTGCAGAGCTCGCGCAGTTCGTCCTGCGACAGCGAGCTGCCCACGAACGGCGTCATCACCCGCATCGCAGTCTCGACATAGGAGAGGCCCGCCATCGCCGCGATCTGGTGACGGCTGAACGCCGGCCACGTCTCGGGAAGATAGAGTCCGCCATCGGACGCCAGCCCGGCCAGCGTGACGCCCTCGAAATCGAGCGCCCGCGCGCTCCCCCTGGTGCTGATATAGCGCATGTCGCGGCGGGGCTTAGCGGTGCCGGGCGTGGCGGGCAAGGCACCCAATCCCCTCGCCCGCTTGCGCTAAGGGATGCAAACATTTTCGGATCGCGCCGGATTTAGCCCCTCCCCTTCAGGGGAGGGGTTGGGGTGGGGGCGAGCGAAGCGAGCTTTTCGGCCAATTTTTCGCGCGTTCGGATCGACATCGAGTGGCTCTCCCGACTCCCCCACCCCAACCCAGCATCGGGTGAACAGCGCCCCGCGCTGTTCAGGCCATGCCGGCGGCATGGCCGACCCGATGCTCCTAAAGGGGAGGGGCTTAAGCGGCTGACATTCCATCGAAAGTGGAGATGTGTGCATCGCTTAGCCCGCTTGCGGGAGAGGGAAAGACGCCGAAGGCGGCGAGGGTGAGGGCCTGTGCAGGTCTCGCCCTTCAGGCCCTCACCCTGACCCGCTGCGCGGGTCTGTCCCTCTCCCGCAAGCGGGCGAGGGATGTGATCAGCCCGCCTTCGCGCTCCGTCGCCGCAACGCCAGCACATAGATGATCGTCGCCGTCGCCGCGAAGATGAACCACTGGATCATATAGGCCAGATGATTGTTCGGAATGCTCTCCGGACTCGGCCGGGCCGACGGTTCGAGCCCGGGCGCGGGCCGCGATGCGACCAGCATCGGCCGCGGCGGCGGCAGCGTGTCGAACAGCCGCGCGACCACGGAGTGATGTTCGGGCGCGGTCGAGATCGTGCCGGTCACCGGACCGCCGCTCCAGACCGGCTTGAACGCCGGGCTGGCGGCGACGCCCATGTCGATCATCGCGCCCGGCCCCTCGGCGCCGGTCCGGCATAAAGCGATATGGCGATAGCCGACGCCGCCGTCGGCCGAACGGCCACCCTCGACCTGCCAGCCGACGACCGCGAGGCACATCACCGACGATGGCCGGAACATCGCTTCGTCGGGCACCGGCGGCAGCACCGGGAAGCTGATCGCCGGCTTGCCGAGATTGGCGCGGTAGAGCGCGATCAGCGCCTCCTTCTCGCCGCGGCGCTGGAACTGCCAGACGCCGAGCCAGATCATGGTCGCGACCGCCGCCGCGACCACCAGAGTCGCGATGATCGGCGGGCGCTTCATGAGTCGCGGTCGTCGATTCGCCCCTCGCGGGCGCGCGTCCGGTATTCGAGCGCGATCATCGCCGCCTTGGCGATGCGCAGCGACATGAATGTCGCGACCACGGTCAGCGGCACCCACAGCACGACATGGACCCAGATCGGCGGCCTGACCGTCAGCTGCAGCACGATCGCGAGGCCGACGATGACCGCGCCGAGGATGAAGGTGAGGAAGGCGGCGGGACCGTCGCCGACGTTGAACCGGCTGAAGTCGAGACCGCAGGCACGACAGCGCGTCGCGAAGCGGACGATGCCGATGAACAATGTCTTCGCCCCGCATTGCGGACACAGACCCTTCAACGCGGCTTGCGCTGTCGGCGGGACTTCACTCATTCACCATCACCTGCGACCATAGCTTCTTTTGGGTAGGATTGCCCGAACCGGTCAGACACGCCCGACGCACCAGGGATCGGGCAGCATGTCATAGGGCGGGCCGGCGCGATCGGGCGCGGGAAACCGCGCCTTGAAGGTGAAGGCCTGGGGGCACGGTCCGAACCGGTCGAGCCGCCACAACCGGGCGAGACCGTCCTCCACCGTCGGCAAGCTGCCGGCTTCGATCCACCACAAAGCCTGATAGGCGCCGTCGAAGCGATCGAACCAGGCGCGCCGCTGCGCCATCACAGGTGTGTGAGCGCTGCGATAGACGAAATCGAACAGCGCCTCGGCATCGGCCCACACCGACATGTTGACGATCAGGCGCGGATCGGGCGTCGGCTGGAGGTCGGTGGCGTTGTTGCCCTCGCCCTGCAGCCGCCAGACGAAGCCGGGGCTCGCCTCGGCGAGCGCATTGATCCGGTCGAGCGCAGCGAAGAAACCCGCGACGATCGGGTCTTCGGCCGGCGCCGCGAGCCGGCCGATATTGATCTGGGCAAGATGCCAGTGGGTCAAAACGGGCTGTTCAAGGTGTCAGATCACCCGCCATGGACCGGCGCGCCCCAGCCCCCCCAGACGTAGATCGAGACGAACAGGAACAGCCAGACGACGTCGACGAAATGCCAGTACCAGGCGGCCGCCTCGAACCCGAAGTGCTGGCGGGGGGTGAAGTGGCCCTTATAGGCGCGGACGAGGCAGACGATCAGGAAGATCGTGCCGATCAGCACGTGGAAACCGTGGAAGCCGGTCGCCATGAAGAAGGCCGACGTGTAGTTGATCGCGCCGAACGGGAACGGCGCATGGGCATATTCGAACGCCTGGATGCCGCTGAACAGCAGGCCGAGGATGATCGTCAGCCACAGGCCGGTCTTCAGGCCCTGGCGATCGCCGTGGATCAGCGCGTGATGCGCCCAGGTGACGGTGGTGCCCGAGCACAGCAGGATGAGCGTGTTGAGCAGCGGGAAACCGAACGGATCGATCACCTCGATACCCTTGGGCGGCCAATGCTGGACCGCGTCGGCGCCGGCCTGGCCGATCAGATTGGTCGCGCTGCCGTCGGCGAAGGTGAGCGCCGCGGGGAACAGCGAGAAATCGAACCACGCCCAGAACCAGCCGACGAAGAACATCACTTCCGAAGCGATGAACAGGATCATGCCGTAACGCAGGTGAAGCTGCACGACCGGGGTATGATCGCCCGAATGCGCCTCGCGGATCACGTCCGACCACCAGGTGAACATCGTGAACAGCACGCCCGCGACGCCGGCGAAGAACACCCAGCCGCCGCCATTGGCGTTTTCGGGCGACACATGGGCGCCATGCATCCACATGACGGCGCCCGCCGCCATCACCAGCGCCGACACCGCGCCCATCAGCGGCGTGATCGCGGGTGGCAGGATATGGTAATCGTGATTCTTGGCGCCGGCCATGTCGTCGTCCCTGTCAGCTTATGTTCGAGTCTCTAGCTTCAGCTTTTTGCCCGGTCCACCGGGAAGAAAGTGTAGCTCAGCGTGATTTCCTCAACGTCGCGCGCATCGGGGTCCTTGAGCATCCCCGGATCGACATAGAAGATCACCGGCATCCGCACCGTCTCGCCCGGCTGCAGCGTCTGCTCGGTGAAGCAGAAACACTGGATCTTGGCAAAATAGGCCCCGGACTGGCTGGGTGCGACGTTGAACGCCGCGCTGCCGGTGATCGTCTGTTGGGTGAGATTGGTGGCGGTGAAGAAGGCGATCGACTTTTCGCCGATCGTCACCGTCTCGCGGCCGCGCTCGGGCTTGAACGACCAGCCGAGCGACGGCGAGACGTTGGCGTCGAAGCGCACGACCACCGATTTGCCGGCAACCGCGCCGGGCGCGGACTCGGCGCGCTGGGTGGTCCCGCCCCAGCCGGTGACCTGGCAGAACATGCGATACAGCGGCACGCTGGCGAAGCCCAGCGCCGCCATGCCGGCGACCAGCGCCAGACCGGCGAACAGGCTCAGGCGGTTGCGCGCCGCCAGCGCGGTCATGAACCGCTGCCGATCTTCACGAGCGTGATCGCGTAGAACAGGATCACCATCCCGACGAGCAGCAGCGCCGTCACCAGCGAGCGCGAGCGCTGGCGCGCACGGATCAGTTTCTCGTCTTCGTTGGTCATGACAGCACCAGATGATCGGCCACCAGCACACCGAAGAGGATGAACAGATAGAGGATCGAGAAGCGGAACAATGTCCGTTCGGGTTTCATCCGCACCGGCTCGATTTCGGTGCTGGCCGCCACCTGCGCGGCGTAGACCAGGAAGACCGCGCTCAACACGACCGCCGACAGGCCATAGAAAGCGCCGGCGAGACCCAGCGGCCACGGCGCGATCGCAACCGCCGCCATCGGCAGGCTGTAGAGCAGAATCTGCCGCCGGGTGACGCGCTCGCCCGCGACGACCGGTAGCATCGGCACGCCGGCCGCAGCATAATCGGGGCGGACGAACAAAGCGAGCGACCAGAAATGCGGCGGCGTCCAGAGGAAGATCAGGCCGAACAGCAGCAGCGGCAAGGTCGAGACGTCGCCCGTCACCGCCGCCCAGCCGATCAGCGGCGGAAAGGCGCCGGCGGCGCCGCCGATGACGATGTTCTGCGGCGTCGCACGCTTCAGCCACACCGTATAGACGATCACGTAGAACAGGATCGCGGCGAGCAGGATCGCGGCCGACAGCCAGTTGATTGCGAGGCCCATCGTCAGCACCGCGAAGGCGCCGAGACCGACGCCGAAATGCAGGGCGGTCTGCGGGTCCATCCGGCCGGCCGGCAAGGGCCGGTTCGCGGTGCGCTTCATCTTCGCGTCGAGATCCGCCTCATACCATTGGTTGAGCGCGCCCGACGCGCCCGAACCCAAAGCGACGCAGAGGATTGCGGTGAAGCCCAGCACCGGATGGATGTGGCCTGGCGCGGCGAGCATCGCACACAGCGCGGTGAACACCACCAGGCTCATCACCCGGGGCTTGGTCAGCGCGACGAAATCCCGCCAGTCGGCGGTGATCGGCGTGGCAATGATCAGGCGTGTTACCATTTATACTCTCGTTCCGGCCATATTCTCGATCCGGGCCCCGACGCCCTCAATGATGGGAGTCGGGATCGATCACCGGCAGGGTTTCGAACTGGTGGAACGGCGGCGGGCTGGACAAAGTCCATTCCAGCGTCGTCGCACCCTCGCCCCACGGATTGTCGCCGGCCTGCTTGCCCGCGAACAGCGACCAGAGGATGTTCACGAAGAAGACGAGCATGCCGGCAGCCATGATGCTGTAGCCATAATGGCTGGCGATGCCGTTCCAATAGGCCTGCGCATCGGGATAATCCGGAATGCGGCGCGGCATGCTGTCTAGCCCTAAGAAGTGCATCGGGAAGAACAGGATGTTCACGCCGATGAAGAATACCCAGAAGTGCAGCTGGCCGAGGAACTCGTTGTACATCCGGCCCGACATTTTCGGGAACCAGTAATAGAAGCCGGCGAACAGCGAGAACACCGCACCCAGCGACAGCACGTAGTGGAAGTGGGCGACGACATAATAGGTGTCGTGCATGATATCGTCGATGCCGCCATTGGCGAGCACGACGCCGGTCACGCCGCCGACGGTGAACATGAAGATGAAGCCGATCGCCCACATCATCGGGGTCTTGAAGCTCAGCGAGCCGCCCCACATCGTCGCGATCCAGCTGAAGATCTTGATGCCGGTCGGCACCGCGATCACCATCGTCGCCGCAGTGAAGTACATCTTGGTGTTCACGCTCATGCCGGTCGTGAACATGTGATGCGCCCACACGACGAAGCCGACCACGCCGATCGCGACCATCGCATAGGCCATGCCGAGATAGCCGAACACCGGCTTGCGGCTGAAGGTCGACACGATCTGGCTGACGATGCCGAAGCCCGGCAGGATCATGATGTAGACTTCGGGGTGGCCGAAGAACCAGAACAGATGCTGGTAGAGGACGGGATCGCCGCCGCCGGCGGCATCGTAGAAGGTGGTGCCGAAATTGCGGTCGGTCAGCAGCATCGTGATCGCCGCGGCGAGCACCGGCAGCGCCAGCAGCAGCAGGAAGGCGGTGACCAGCACCGACCACACGAACAGCGGCATCTTGTGCAGGGTCATCCCCGGCGCGCGCATGTTGAAGATGGTGGTGATGAAGTTGATCGCGCCCAGGATCGAGCTGGCGCCGGCGAGGTGGAGCGAGAGGATCGCCATGTCGACCGCGGGGCCGACCGAGCCGCTGGTCGAGAGCGGCGCATAGACCGTCCAGCCTGTGCCCGCACCAAGCCCGGTGCCGCCCGGCACGAACGACGACCCCAGCAGCAGCACGAACGCCGGAATCAGCAGCCAGAAGCTGATATTGTTCATGCGCGGAAACGCCATGTCCGGCGCGCCGATCATGATCGGCACGAACCAGTTGCCGAAACCGCCGATCATCGCCGGCATGACCATGAAGAACACCATGATCAGGCCGTGCGCGGTGATCAGCACGTTCCACATGTGGAGCGCCTGGTCCATCGTCGCCTCGGTGCCGCCCATCAGGCTGGCCCAGCCCTGGAGGTACTGGATGCCCGGCGACGCGAGTTCGATCCTCATCAGCCCGGAGATGCCGCCGCCGATGATGCCCGCGATGATCGCGAACAGCAGATAGAGCGTGCCGATGTCCTTGTGATTGGTCGACATGAACCAGCGCGCGAAGAACGCCGGCTTGTGATCGGCATCGTGATGCGCATGATCGTCATGTGCTTCGAAATGGCTGGGCGAGAGTGCGGTATCGGTCATCGGTCGATCAGCCTTCGGTGCTGTTGGCCGCTGCGGGCGCATCGGTCTGATTGGTGGCGGCGGGAGCTTCAGGCGCTGCCGCCGGCGCGGCGGCAGGGGCTGCCGCCGGCGCGGCGGCAGGGGCTGCCGCTTCGGAGGCGGCGGCGCCGGACGGCGGCGTCGCACCCGGCATCGTGCCGCCCTTCGAGGCGACCCACGCGGCGAACTGCGCGGGCGAGACCGCCTCGACGGTGATCGGCATGAAGCCGTGACGCGCGCCGCACAGTTCGGAGCACTGGCCGTAATAGAGGCCCGGCCGCTCGATCGTGAAGCTCATCTGGTTGATCCGGCCCGGCACGCCGTCCAGCTTCGCCCAGAAGGCGGGCATCGCCCAGCTGTGGATGACGTCGTTCGAGGTCACCAGCACGCGGATCGGCACGCCGACCGGCAGCACGACATGATTGTCGGTCGCCAGCAGGCGCACACCGTCGGCATCGGTGCGGAAGCGCTCACCCGGGGCGGCGTCCTTCTTTTCCTTCAGCATGTTGGCGGTCAGCTCGAAGCCACCATTGTCGGGATATTCGTAGGTCCAGTACCACTGGTTGCCGATCGCCTTGATCGTCACCGCATTCTTGGGCGGCGTCTTGAACTGTTCGGCGAGCAGGCTGATCGAAGGCACCGCGATCGCCACCAGGATCAGCACCGGAACCAGCGTCCACACCACTTCGATGAAGGTATTGTGCGTGGTCTTGCCGGGGATCGGATTCGCCGCGGCGCGGAAACGGAACATCACCCACAGCAGCAGGCCGAGCACGAACAGCGAGATGATGACGATCACCGGCATCAGGATGACATTGTGCATCCACAGCGCACGTTCGCCGGTGGGCGTCACCTGCACCGGCAGTTTCCAGCCGCCCGGTTCGGGCTGGCCGATATGCGGATCGGGCTTGAACGTCGAGACATAGGCGGGCGGGTTCGCTTTCGCATCGGTCGCTCCGGGCGCCGCTGCAGGCGCCACGCCCGGCTCGATCACCGGCGCAGGCGCCGTGGTGACGGTCGGCGCGGCGGCAGGCGCCGCTGCGGGAGCCGTCGCCTGGGCGGAAACGGCCGCCCCGGCGAGACTCAATGCGAGGAGGAGCGAGTGCACGATTTTCATAGACGTCCCGACCTGTGTTCCCATGCCACCCCCGTACGCGGGATCATGCCCTTGAACAGGGCGCCCGGGTGCGGATTTGGCGCGCTTATAGGCAGCTACCCTGTGTCCCTCAAGCGGCTGGGCGGATAATTTCTCGCAGTTGCCGCATAGCTCCGGCGGCCCTATCTGCGGGCCTGTCTGCCTGTACGGCGCGACCGCCGGGAACGGTCAAAGGGAAACGAATGACGGACGACGAGATCATGGCGGAATTCCGGGCGGCCGACGCGCTGCTCGAGGGGCATTTCATTCTGTCTTCCGGGCTGCGCAGCCCGCGCTATCTGCAATGCGCGCGCGTGCTGATGGATCCGATGCGGGCCAGCCGGCTGGCGTCGGCGCTGGTCGCCCGCATGCCGCGCGAGATTCGCTCGAACGTCGACATCGTGGTCTCGCCGGCGATGGGCGGCGTGATCGCCGGCCACGAGATGGGCCGCGCGCTGGGGGTCGAGGCGATGTTCCTCGAACGGCCCGAGGGCGTGTTCGAACTGCGCCGCGGCTTCCGCCTGAAGCCCGGCCAGAAGGTCTTCATGATGGAGGATGTCGTCACCACCGGTCTCAGCTCGCGCGAGGCGATCAAGGCGATCGAGGCCGCCGGCGGCGAGGTGATCGCGGCCGGCGCGCTGATCGACCGGTCGGCCGGCGGCATCGATTTCGGCGTGCCTTTCTTCGCGCTGATGAGCCTGCTGGTGCCAACCTATGAGGCCGATTCGCTGCCTCCCGAGCTGGCCGCGATCCCGGCGACCAAGCCCGGGAGCCGCGCCGCGTGACCCACGCGCTTCGCCTCGGCGTCAATATCGACCATGTCGCGACGATCCGGAACGCCCGCGGCGGCGCGCACCCTGATCCGGTCAAGGCGGCGCTGCTGGCCGCCGACGCCGGCGCCGACGGCATCACCGCGCATCTGCGCGAGGACCGGCGGCATATCACCGACGGCGACATCGAGCGGCTGATGGATGGCATCCAGCTGCCGCTGAACCTCGAAATGGCGGCGACGCGCGAGATGCTCGAGATCGCGCTGCGCCACCGGCCGCACGCCGCCTGCATCGTCCCCGAGCGGCGCGAGGAGCGCACGACCGAAGGCGGGCTCGATGCCGCCGGACATTATGCGCAACTGGCGCCGATCGTCGATGCGCTGACCGCGGCGGGGATCCGCGTCAGCCTGTTCATCGAGCCCGATCCGCGCCAGATCGAGGCCGCAATCCGGCTCGGTGCGCCGGTCGTCGAGTTCCACACCGGCGCTTACGCCCATCTCGACGGCGAGCCGCGCACGACCGAGCTGCGGCGGCTGGCCGATGCCGCCGCACTGGCGGTCAAGAACGGGATCGAGCCGCATGCCGGCCACGGCCTGACGTACGACAATGTCGGCGCGGTCGCCGCGATCCCGCAACTGGCCGAACTCAATATCGGCCATTTCCTGATCGGCGAGGCGATCTTCGAAGGGCTGGAGGTCAGCGTGCGGCGGATGCGCGCGGCGATGGACGCGGTGCGGTGAACACCGCCGGATTCTTTCCTCGCCGCGCTCACCTTAGCCCCTCCCCTTCAGGGGAGGGGTTGGGGTGGGATCAGCGTTGGAGGGGGCTCGATGCCCCCTTCAGCGCTTTGCCGCGCACGCAAAAGCTCGCTTCGCTCGCCCCCACCCCAACCCAGCATCGGGTGAACAGCGCCCCGCGCTGTTCAGGCCATGCCGGGGGCATGGCCGACCCGATGCTCCTGAAGGGGAGGGGATTAGACAGAAGGCGAGAGGAGCTGGCATGATCATCGGTCTCGGTTCGGACCTCTGCAACATCGAGCGGATCCAGAATTCGCTCGACCGGTTCGGCGAGCGCTTCGAGCAACGCGTGTTCACCGCGGTCGAGCGCGCCAAGGCGATGCGGCGGCCGCTGACGCGCGCCGGGACCTATGCCAAGCGCTTCGCCGCCAAGGAGGCTTTCTCGAAGGCGGTCGGCACGGGATTCAAGGCCGGCGTGTTCATGCGCGACATCGGCGTCGTCAATTTGCCCAGCGGCGCGCCGACCCTGGCGCTGGCCGGCGGCGCCAAGGCGAGGCTTGACGCGCTGACCCCGCCGGGCCACGCCGCCAAAGTGCACCTGACGATGACCGACGACCATCCCTGGGCGCAAGCCTTCGTCATTATCGAGGCGATTCCCGCTTCAGCCGAGGAGTTCGTTGCGTGAGCGACGCCGATATCGATCTGCCCGCGGACGCCGCGTCGCCGCCCGCTTCCCCTCCCCCGGCCCCGACTTCGAGCAAGACGGCAAAGCCCACGACCGACTGGTGGGCGGAACTGCGCGGCATCTTCTGGCTGATCCTGGCGGTGCTGGGCTTCCACAGCCTCGTCGCAAAGCCGTTCTACATCCCGTCACCGTCGATGATGCCGGTGCTGATCAAGGGTGATCGTCTGGTCGTCAGCAAATTCCCCTATGGCTGGTCCTATGTGTCCCCGACCTTCCACGTCCTGCCCTTCATCAAGGGCCGGCTGTTCGGCAGCGTGCCTGAGCGCGGCGACATCGTCATCGTCAAGCCATCGAACCAGACCGAGGATTATATCAAACGCGTGATCGGCCTGCCCGGCGACCGGCTGGAAGTGCGTAACGGCACGGTGATCCTCAACGGCGTGCCGGTGAAGCGCGATCCGATCCAGCTGAAACTGCTCCCGGTCGATCCCAACGTGCCCTGCGATCCCGCCGAATGGCCGGGCATGCAGACCACCGGTACCGACGGGAAACAATATTGCGAACTGCCGATCGTGCGCGAGACGCTGCCCAACGGCCGCAGCTACGACACGATCGAGCTCGGCTGGCGGCCGAGCGACGACGTGCCCGCGCAGACGATTCCCGCCGGCCACGTCTTCCTGATGGGCGACAATCGCGACATGTCGGCCGACAGCCGCGTGCCGATCGAGCAGCGCGGCCTCGGCGGTCCGCTGCCGATCGAGAATATCGGCGGTCGCGCCGAGTTCATCACCTTCTCGCTCGATGGAACGTCGGAGCTGTGGAATCCGTTGAGCTGGTTCACCGCCTTCCGTTCCGGCCGCGCCGGAACCGGGCTGCATCCGGACGAGACAGCAAAATGAGCGACCAGCCCGACGCCGACCATGTGGAAGCGCCGGGCCCCGCCGAACTCCGCGATCCGATCGTCCGCCAGGAGCTGAAGCGCGCGACGGTCTGGCTGGGCCTCGCGCTCGCGATCGTGCTGGTCTGGTTCCTCGCCCAGCCGCTGCTGCTGATCATGGGCGGACTGGTGTTCGCCGCCTTGCTCGATGGCGGCACGCGCCTGCTGGGCCGCGTGCTGCCGATCCCGCGCGGCTGGCGGCTGGCGATCGTCACGCTGGCCGGCATCGCCTTCATCGTCTGGACGATCTGGTTCGCGGGCAGCCAGCTCGCCGGCCAGGCCGAAGCGCTGCGGGTGACGTTGACGACGCAGTTCCAGCGCATCTCGGCATGGGCGACGTCGGTCGGCCTGATCGATGCGGCCGGCGGCAACACCGACGCGATCGGTCGCCAGCTGCTCGGGTCGCTCGGCCGGCTGACCTCGGCGGTCGGCAGCGCGCTGGGCGCGATCTCGTCGATCGCGATGATCGTCGTCATCGGCATCTTCGTCGCGACCGAACCCAGGCTCTACGAGCGCGGTGTCGCCTGGATGCTGCCGATGGAGAAGCGCCAGCAGTTCTACGTCACTTCGGCGCGGATGGGCCACACGATGCGGCGACTGATGGCGGGCCGGATGGTCGGCATGTTCGTCGAGGGCTTCGCGACCTGGGCGCTGCTCGCCTGGTGGGGCGTGCCGATGGCCGCGCTGCTCGGCATCCTCACCGGCCTGCTGGTGTTCCTGCCCAATATCGGCGCGATCATGTCGGGCGTGCTGATGGTGCTGGTCGGCTTCTCGGCCGGCACCGACACCGGTTTGTGGGCGATCTTCGTCTATTTCTTCGTCCAGACGGTCGACGGCTATGTGATCGTGCCGATGGTCGCCAAACGCACGGTCGACCTCGCGCCGGCGCTGGTGCTGGGCGCACAGCTGCTGTTCGGCGCCTTGTTCGGCATATTGGGCCTGGCGCTGGCCGATCCGATCGTGGCGATGATCAAGGTCGCGTTGGAGCGGCGGTCGGAGGAAAATGCGAAGCGGGTGGATCGGGACGGAGATCCGTCCCCTTCAGGCTGAAGCGTTCGCACATCGTTGAAACACACGCGAATTAGCCCCTCCCCTTCAGGGGAGGGGTTGGGGTGGGGGAGTCAGAAGTCTCACTCTGTCGACGGCAGCGCGCCGAGAATGGCGCAAATGCTCGCTTCGCTCGCCCCCACCCCAACCCCTCCCCTGAAGGGGAGGGGCTTTTCTCTCATATCGGCAGCGCGGTCGTGCTCTTCACCTGCTCCAGCACCGCATAGGTCCGCGTCTCGCGCACGCCCGGCAGTGTCGCGATCACATGGCCCAGGAACGTCCGGTACGCGTCCATGTCGGCCACCCGCACCTTGAGCAGATAATCGAAGCCGCCCGCGACCATGTGGCATTCGAGCACGTCGGGCACTTCGCGGACATGATCGGCGAAGGCGGTGAAGACGTCGTCGGTCGTGCGGTCGAGCAGGATCTCGACATAGATCAGCAATGCGCGGCCCAGCTTCGCCGGATCGAGTTGCGCGGCATAGCCGGTGATCACCCCGCTCTCGCGCAGCCGCTTGACCCGCTCGAACGCGGCCGCCGGTGACAGGCCGCAGCGTCCGGCGAGATCGTGATTGGTGATCCGCCCGTCCACCTGCAGCGCGCGCAATAATCGGCGGTCGGTCTCGTCGATCGAATATTCTTTGGTTCTGGTGGCCATATCACGCGATCCTTCGGCATCAGAGCCTAACAAACGAAACACATTCGGCAATGAAAATCCTATGATGGCGCTCTGCCGGGGACGACGCCCCGCGCACCGGAGCCTCAGCCATGATCGATGATATTTCCGCGTGGGACGCGATCGACGCCGCCAAATATGCGCCCGAGAACGCGGTCGTGCGTGACCTGCTCGCGGCCAATCCGCTGACGCCGGCGGCACGCGCCGCGATCGGCGGCGAGGCGGTGGCTTTGGTCCAGGCGGCGCGGGCGTCGGTGAAGAAGCAGGGTGTGGTCGAAAGCTTCCTGCAGGAATTCTCGCTCGGCACGCGCGAGGGTCTCGCCCTCATGTGCCTCGCCGAGGCGCTGCTGCGCACGCCCGACGCCTACACCCGCGACCGGCTGATCGCCGAGAAGATCGGCGCGGCCGACTGGGCGAGCCACGCGGGCAAGTCCGACAGCCTGTTCGTCAACGCCTCGACCTGGGGGCTGATGCTGACCGGCCGGCTGGTCGATGTCGACGACGATGTCCGGCGCGATTTCGGCGGCTTCCTCAAGCGGCTGACCACGCGCGTCGGCGAACCGGTGATCCGCCAGGCGGTGGGCGCCGCGGTGCGTATGATGGGCGAGCAGTTCGTGCTCGGCCGGACGATCGAGGATGCGCTGGCGCGGGCGGCCAAGGAAAAATCGCTGTGCTCGTTCGACATGCTGGGCGAAGGCGCACGCACCGCCGCCGATGCCGAGCGCTTCGAGCGGATCTATGCCGAAGCGATCGAGACCGTCGGCAAGGCGGCGGGCGGCGCCGGCCCCGAGCGCGGTCATGGCGTTTCGGTCAAATTGTCGGCGCTGAGCCCGCGCTACGAGGCGGTGCAGGAAGCGCGCGTCTGGCAGGAGCTCTATCCGCGCGTGAAGCGGCTGGCGCTGATCGCCGCGCGCCACGACCTCAATTTCGCGATCGACGCCGAGGAGGCCGACCGGCTGGTGATCTCGCTCAAGCTGGTCGAGCGGCTGGCGCGCGATCCCGATCTCGGCGACTGGGCCGGGCTCGGTGTCGTCGTCCAGGCCTATCAGAAGCGCGGACGTCAGGTCATCGAGGGGCTGGCGCGGCTGTCGGCCGAGACCGGACGGCGGATCATGGTCCGGCTGGTCAAGGGCGCCTATTGGGACAGCGAGGTCAAGCGCGGCCAGATCGCCGGGCGGCCCGATTATCCGGTGTTCACCACCAAGGTCGGCACCGATCTCTCCTATCTCGTCTGCGCGAAGGCGCTGATCGATGCGTCGCCGGCGCTCTATCCGCAATTCGCCAGCCACAATGCCCATACATTGGCGGCGGTGCGGCACATGGCGGCCGAACAGGGCGTGACGATCGAGCATCAGCGGCTGCACGGCATGGGCGAGGCGCTCTATGCCGCCGCCGACAAACGCTATGGCGGCATCATCCTGCGCGCTTATGCGCCGGTCGGCGGGCATGAGGAATTGCTGCCCTATCTCGTTCGCCGCCTGCTGGAGAATGGCGCGAACAGCAGCTTCGTCCATGCCCTGCTCGACGAGCGCGTGCTGGCGGAGGACGTCGTGCGCGATCCGATCGCCATGGTCGAGGCGCAGCCCGGCCGCCACCCGCGCATCCCCGTGCCCGCCGACATCTATGGCGCGGCGCGCGCCAATCCGCTCGGCCGCGATTATGCGCTGTTCGACGCGCGGCAGGATGCCCGCCGCGCCGCCGAAGCCGTGCGCGGCGAGCGCCACGCGTCGGGCGCGATCGTCGGCGGCAAGCTCGTGGCCAGCGCCACGCAGCCGGTGACCAGCCCGCAGGACCGCGCGACGATCGTCGGCGACGCCGGCAGCGCGACGCCGGCGGACATCGACGCGGCGGTGACGCTGGCGCGCAGGGCACAACCCGCCTGGGACCGCAAGGGCGGCGCCGGTCGCGCCGTCATCCTGCGGGCGATGGGCGATGCGCTCGAGGCCGACATGGACGCACTGATCGCCTTGCTGACCGCGGAGGCGGGCAAGACGCTCAACGACGGCGTCGCCGAAGTGCGCGAGGCGATCGATTTCTGCCGCTATTATGCGCATCTCGCCGAGCGGCAGTTCGTCGGGCTCGAGACGCTGACCGGCCCGGTCGGCGAGACCAACCAGCTCGAGCTCCGCGGCCGCGGCGTGTTCGTCTGCATCAGCCCGTGGAATTTCCCGCTCGCGATCTTCACCGGCCAGATCGCCGCGGCGCTGGCGGCGGGCAATGCCGTGCTCGCCAAGCCGGCCGAACAGACACCGCTGATCGCCGCCGCCGCCGTGCGGCTGTTCCACAAGGCGGGGCTCGACCCGGCCTTGCTCGCGCTGCTGCCGGGCGACGGCGCGACGGTGGGCGCGGCGCTGACCCGCCATCCCGGCATCGACGGCGTCGCCTTCACCGGCGGCACCGAGACCGCCTGGGCGATCAACCGCACGCTCGCAGAGCGGCGCGGGCCGATCCTGCCGTTCATCGCCGAGACCGGCGGCATCAACGCCATGTTCGTCGATACGACCGCGCTGAAGGAACAGGTGGTCGACGACGTGATCCTGTCCGCCTTCGGTTCGGCCGGCCAGCGCTGTTCGGCGCTGCGGCTGCTCTATCTGCCGAGGGAAAGCGCCGGCGAGACGATCGCGACCTTGAAGGGCGCGCTCGACGCGCTGGTGATCGGCGACCCCGCCGACCCCGCAACCGATATCGGCCCGGTGATCGACGCCGACGCCCGCGACGCGCTGGTCGCCCACCTGATCCGCCTCGAAACCGAAGCGAAGGTCGTCGCCCGCCGCGACATCGCCGGCCTGTCCGACAAGGGCAGTTTCTTCGGGCCGGTGATCGCCGAGATCCCGACGCCCGACTTCCTCGAGCGCGAGGTGTTCGGGCCGGTGCTGCACGTCTATCGCTATGGCCCGGGCGAGTTGCCGCAGGTCGCGGCGAAGCTGGCGGCGCGCGGCTATGGCCTGACCCTGGGCGTCCATAGCCGGATCGAGAAGTTCGCGGCCGAGGTGCGGCGACAGGTGCCGGCCGGCAATATGTATGTGAACCGCTCGATCATCGGCGCGGTCGTGGGCGTGCAGCCGTTCGGCGGCGAAGGCCTGTCGGGCACCGGACCCAAGGCCGGCGGCCCGCACGCGCTGCTGCGCTATGCGACCGAGCGCGCGCTGTCGGTCAACATTACGGCACAGGGCGGCGATCCGGCGTTGATGAGCTTGTAGGGAATAAATCCTCCCCGAGCTTGCTCCTACCATGTTCACACATCTTTGGAGATCGTACCGGAATTAGCCCCTCCCCTTCAGGGGAGGGGTTGGGGTGGGGGCGAGCGAAGCGAGCATTTGCGCCATTCCTGGCGCACTGCCGGCGATATCGAGCAAAGCTCCTGACTCCCCCACCCCAACCCCTCCCCTGAAGGGGAGGGGCTTAAGAAGTTGAAGCATAACCAGAAAAAGATGTGTGAATGCGGTAGGAGCTTGCTCGGGGAGGGGGACCGCCGCGCAGCGGTGGTGGAGGGGCAGGTGAAGGGCTGGATGTTTCCGCCGTGGCCCCTGCCCCTCCACCGGCTTCGCCGGTCCCCCTCCCCGTTCCGGGGAGGATTTACCTCACTCGAAATCCGCCGCGCGATCCCCCATCAGGAAGCGCGGCCCCGCCCCTGCCCGCGCCGCCCGGTCGCCCGGATTGTACAAGGCGCAGCGCTCCAGCGACAGGCAGCCGCAGCCGATGCAGCCGTCGAGCAGGTCGCGCGTCCGCTCCAGCATCATGATCTTCGCGTCGAGCAAGCCGCGCACGCGCAGGCTGATCGCCTCCCAATCGGCATGGGTCGGCGCGCGGCCATGCGGCAGGGTCGCCAGTTCGGCCTCGATCTCCGATAGCGTCAGGCCCAGCCGTTGCGCGATCAGCGCGAACGACAGCCGGCGGATGTCCGATCGCAGGAAGCGGCGCTGGTTGCCGCCGGTGCGGATCGCGCTGACCAGCCCGCGCGCCTCGTAGAAGCGGATCGCCGACACCGACAGCCCGGTGCGGCGGGCGAGATCGCCGATCGTCAGCAGCGCCGATTGCGGCATCGTCTTTTCCTTCAAAAATAGCTTGACCTCAACTTAGCTTGAGGTTGCACGACACGCAAATCGGGTGCGACTTCCGCACCGCATGAAGGAGAAATGCCATGGCGAGTCCGCGAATCGAACATGTCAACGTCACCGTCAGCGACCCCGAGCGCGCGGCCGCGCTGATGGAATCGGTGTTCGGCTGGCGGGTCCGCTGGCAGGGGCCGTCGCGCGATGGCGGGCGGACGATCCATGTCGGCTCCAACGACAATTATATCGCGGTCTACGCCGATGCCGAGCCCGCGGCTCCCGGTCGCCGGTTCGCCAAGGGCGAGCCGCTGAACCATATCGGCGTCGAGGTCGACGATCTCGACGCGACCGAGGCAAAAGTGGTCGCAGCGGGGCTGTTGCCCTTCTCGCATGGCGACTATGAACCGGGACGCCGCTTCTATTTCTTCGACCCGGACGGCATCGAATATGAGGTGGTGAGCTACCGATGACCTCGCTGATCCGCATGACGCCCGCCCCCGGCACCGCGATCGAGACCGCGCGTGGTCTCGACCTCTATCTCGATCGCATCGGCTATGCCGGCCGCCCGGCACCCGATTTCGCGACGCTCGACGCGATCGTGCGCGCGCATATCGCGCGGATTCCGTTCGAGGCGCTCGACGTCCAGCTCGGCGTCCGCGTGTCGAGCGACCTCCCAGCGATCTTCGACAAGCTGGTCGTGCGCCGCCGCGGCGGCTGGTGCTACGAACAGAACGGCCTGCTCGGCTGGGCGCTCGGTGCGATCGGGTTCGACGTGATGCGCGTGGCCGGCGGCGTGATGCGGGTGTCGGCGGGCGACGAGGTGATCGGCAACCATCTCGCGCTGGTCGTGACGCTCGACGAACCATGGCTGGTCGATGTCGGCTTCGGCGGCAGCCTCGCCGGGCCGATCCCGCTGCGCGAATGCTGGCTCGAACAGCCGCCCTACGAAATTTCGCTCAAATTGCTCGACGATGGCCATTGGCGCTTCGAGGAATGGATCGCCGGATCGCCGTTCAGCTGGGATTTCCGCACCGAGCCGGCCGACGAAAGCCGCTTCGCTTACCATGTCGAACGGCTGCAGACCGAAGCCGATTCGCATTTCGTCCAGACTCTGATCGCCCAGCGCCGGATCGACGACACGCATCTGGCATTGCGCGGCCGCGTACTCAGGCGGGCCGGGCCATCGGGGCAGGAGCAGCAATTGCTCTGCAGCGGGGCGGAGATCGCGGCGGTGCTGGCGGACGCGTTCGGGCTCGACGTGCCGGCGATTGCTTCGGTGTGGCCGAAGGTGGCGGAGCGGCATCGAGTGTTGTTCGGGGATTGAGGGTGGATGCCAAATTGCGAGTCCTGATGATAGCTGAGAGCCCGTTGCGAACAATCAATCTCGGCGAAACCGAATCCCGCATTTCTCGAATTTCGGTGACGCCTTTACTACCCGATACTGCCGGCTTGGCAGGGCCATCGGGTGAAGAAATTAAAGGCCGAACGCGGTTATTCTATTCCGTCATCCCGGCGCAAGCCCGGACCCATAAACGCCGGACGTTCAGAAAGAAGCGCTCGACCCTCCCGTTTGTCCCTCGATCTACGGTGTTTATGGGTCCCGGCCTTCGCCGGGCTGACGAACGAGGGAACATCGCGCCCTTCGCCCGATCTTTCTGGCCAATCCGGTAATAAACTTCTTCAGGCTGAATTGGCGGCCTCAGTGGCGAAGCGCCGGCGCATATCCTCGCGAACGTCTTCGACATCGCGATAATCGCCAGCTTCCGCGGCGCTGATGCCACGCTCGATCGCCGCATCCAGAACCGCCAGGAGCAAATCCTGATCCGTCCGGCTGTGATCCCCACCACGGTCTCTCACCCCAGCACCTCAGCCACCTTCGCCTCGCACGCCGCATGAATGCCCCAGAAATTCGGCGGCGTTCGCCCGGTAACGACATAACCAAGCACCGTCAGATGACTCGTCCAGCCGCCCGACACATTCCGCATCGCGTCGCGATCGGCCAGTCGGCTGTGGGTCAGGATCAGCTTCGTGCCCGCGCCCTGCGGTTCGAGCAGGAAGGTGACGATCGAGCCGTCGCCCCAGTCGTGGCTGAGCATGTGCGGCGGGTCGATTGCGAGGATCTTCAGGTCGCTGCGGTGGCCGATCGCCGCCTTGTAGCGCTCGGGCACTTCGCCCGGTTCGGGCGACAGCGTGTTGTGGTCGAAGATGCAGACCATCCGGCCGCCCGGGATCGGTTCGACCTCGCCGGCGGCGAACCATTTCGCGCGCTTTTCGGGCTCGATCAGCCAAGTCCAGACGCGCTCGACCGGCGCCTCGAATACGCGCTCGATGCGGACGGTATCGGGCGACATCATTTCGGCGAATGCGCTCATTTCAAGGCTCCTGTTCGACGATCCGGGCCAGCGATCCGAGGATCATCGTCCAGCCCTGCCGGGTGTGGTCCTCATAGTCCGCCCAGGCCGGATCCATTTCGTGGGTCAGGCTCAGCGTGCAGCCGCCTGGCGTTGGGGTGATCGCGATCGAAACGCGCGTCCATTCGCCTTCTTCGGCGGGATCGGCGGCGAACAGGAAGACCAGCCGCGTCGGACGTTCGATCGCCTCGAAGCGCAGCCGATGATGCGCATCGCCGGCCGGCCGCCGCTCGACGATCAGCGCATTGCCGCCGACCCGGGCGTCGATCTCGCAGGTCAGCATCTCGCCGTCGGGCGTCGCGAACAGGAAGCGGGCGGCGCGCGCTGGATCGAGCCAGGCGTTGAACACGCGCTCGGGCGTGGCGGCGAAGTCGCGCGTAACGGTCAGGATCACCGGCGCAGTCATGGCTTCGTCTCGTCATGGAGGATGATGGTCATTCGCTTTCTCCTTCCGTCTCCGCCTGCAGCAGCGCGTCGAGCCGATCGAGCCGCAGGGTCCAGAAACGCTCCCACTGCCGGATCCACGCATCGGCTTCGGCGAGCGGTGCGGTGGACAATGTGAGGCGATGGACGCGACCCTCGATCCGGCGCGTCACCAGCCCCGCACGTTCGAGCATCCGGACATGTTTCGACGCGCCCTCGAAACTGATCGCGAACGGCTGCGCGAGTTCGCCGATCGAGCGCTCCCCCAGTGCGAGGCTGGCGAGCATCGCACGGCGGGTGGGATCGGCCAGCGCCTTGAAGGTGGTATCGAGTCGTTCAACCATATGGTTGCAAAATAGCGACACGCCGGCCGATGATCAACCTAAAGGTTGAATGTTTGGCCGGCCATCGACCCTGCGCGGAAAGGCCGTGGTGGACAAACGCTCAGTCCGCGAACAGCAGGACCGGCGTCTCGAGCAATTTCTTCACCGCCTGGACGTAGCTGGCGGCATCCCAGCCGTCGACGACGCGATGGTCGCAGCTGATCGACAGGTTCATCAGCTTGGCGGCGACGATCTCGCCGTCGCGGATCACCGGGCGCTCGACGATCTTGTTGGGGCCTATGATCGCCACTTCGGGGCGGTTGATCACCGGCGTCGTCGCGATGCCGCCGAGCGGCCCGAGCGACGTGATCGTCAAGGTCGAGCCCGACAATTCCTCCGACTTCGCCTTGCCGCTGCGCGCGGCGTCGGCGAGGCGGACGATCTCCGCCGCGAGCTGCCAGACGTTCCTGGCCTGCGCGTCGCGGATCACCGGCACCATCAGCCCGGCATCGGTCTGCGTCGCCATGCCGAGATGGACGGCGCCGTGGCGCGTCACCACGCCGGCCTCGTCGTCATAGCGGGCATTGATCATCGGGAAAGACGGCAGCGCCTTGCAGATCGCGACGATCATCAGCGGCAGCATCGTCAGCTTGGGCCGGCTGCCGCGATTGTCGTTGAGGTCGGCGCGCATGTCTTCCAGCGCGGTGACGTCGATCTCGTCGACATAGGTGAAGTGCGGGATGTTGCGCTTCGACGCGGCCATGTTCTCGGCGATGCGGCGGCGCATGCCGATCACGCGGATCGCCTCGTCGGGGCGCGCGGCGCCGGCAGGGCGGAAGCCCTGCGCGCCGTTGTAGCTGAGATAGGCGTCGAGATCGGCGTGGCGGACGCGGTCGCCCTGCGCCGACTTCACGTCGGCGAGGTCGATGCCGAGATTGCGCGCACGTTCGCGAACCGCGGGGGAGGCGAGGACGTGCTTCTTCTCCCTCTCCCCTCGGGGGAGAGGGTCGGGGTGAGGGTCAGTGTCCGCTTGCTCCGGCGGTGGGGGAGTAGCGCTCGCTTCGCCTCGCTCACTGATCCTCTCCCAACCAGTTCGGTCATCTGAAGGGGTCGATCGTGCCCCCGGCACGATCTGCGGAATGCCGGGGGCATTCCGCCCCCCTTCAGATGACCGAACTCCCCCGAGGGGAGAGGGCTTAGCTTCCGCAACTGGGTCGGCCTTGGGCGCCTCCGCGTCGAACCGTTCCTCCTCTTCACCCTCAGTCTCGATCACGATCAGCGCCGATCCGATCGCGACGACATCGCCGACCTCGCCGGCCAGCTTGACGACGGTGCCGGCGACCGGCGACTCCATCTCCACCGTCGCCTTGTCGGTCATCATGTCGGCGATCTGCTGGTCTTCGCCGACCGCGTCGCCGACCTTCACATGCCATGCGACGATCTCGGCTTCGGAAATGCCTTCGCCGATGTCGGGCAATTTGAACGTGAACAGCGCCATCGCGTCAGTCCTTCAGGATCTTCTTGAGCGCCTCGCCGATGCGGACGGGGCCGGGGAAATAGGCCCATTCGAGGCTGTGGGGATAGGGCGTGTCGAAGCCCGTCACGCGCTCGATCGGGGCTTCGAGATGGTGGAAGCAGCGTTCCTGCACCAGCGCGGAGAGTTCGGCGCCGAAGCCGGCGGTGCGCGTCGCCTCGTGGACGATCATGCAGCGCCCGGTCTTCTTCACCGACGTCTCGATCGTCACGATGTCGAGCGGCAGCAGGGTGCGCAGGTCGATGATCTCGGCGTCGACGCCGGTCTCGGCGATCGTGCTGGCGACGACATGGACCATCGTGCCGTAGCACAGGATCGTCAGCGCCTCGCCCGGACGGACGATCTCCGCCTTGCCGAGATCGATGCGGTAATAGCCGTCGGGCACCTCGCCGGCGGGGTGGGCCGACCAGTTGCGCGCCGGGCGGTCGTAATGGCCGTCGAACGGGCCGTTGTAGATCCGCTTGGGCTCGAAGAAGATGACCGGGTCATTGTCCTCGATCGACGCGATCAGCAGCCCCTTGGCGTCATAGGGCGTCGAGGGGATCACCGTCTTCACGCCCGAGACGTGGGTGAAGATGCCCTCGGGGCTCTGGCTGTGGGTCTGTCCGCCGAAGATGCCGCCGCCGAACGGCGAGCGCACGGTCATCGGCGCGATGAATTCGCCCGCCGAGCGGTAGCGCAGCCGCGCCGCCTCCGACACGAGCTGGTCGAGCGCGGGATAGATGTAGTCGGCGAACTGGATCTCGGGCACCGGGCGCAGGCCATAGGCGCCCATGCCGACCGCGACGCCGATGATCCCGCATTCGGTGATCGGCGTATCGAACACGCGGGTCTTGCCATATTTCGCCTGCAGCCCCGCCGTCGCCCGGAACACGCCGCCGAAATAGCCGACATCCTCGCCCAGCACGATCACATCTGGATCGCGCTCCATCATCACATCCATGGCGCTGTTGATCGCCTGGATCATATTCATGCGGCTCATGGGTTGATCACCCTTCTAAAGCCCCTCCCCTTCAGGGGAGGGGTTGGGGTGGGGGCGAGCGCCGCGAGCCACTGTGTCGGTGGCCAAGCGCTGGAGGGGGCATCGAGCCCCCGCCAGCGCTGATCCCACCCCAACCCCTCCCCTGGAGGGGAGGGGCTTGAAGAAAAGAAGCCCATGACCTTTGACGTCGCTGACCTCATCTCTTCGACCCCGGCCGCCCGGCGGTCTCATGTTCGGCCAGCATCTGCGCCTGCTGCTCCTTCAGATGCCAGGGAATTTCCTCGAACACGCCCTCGAACAATGTCTCCATCGGCTGGTGCATGCCGTGGCCGAGAATGCCGTTCTTCTCGGCCGCCCGTGCCGACGCCTTGACCTGCTCGGCGAGTTCGAGGTCCATCGCCGCGTGGCGGTCCTCATCCCATTCGCCAAGGCCGATCAGATGCTGCTTGAGCCGGTTGATCGGATCACCGAGCGGCCATTCGGTGCGCTCCTCGGCGGAGCGATAGGCGCTGGGATCGTCCGACGTGCTGTGGCCCTCGGCGCGGTAGGTGAAATGTTCGATCAGGGTCGGGCCCTGGTTGGTGCGCGCGCGTTCGGCGGCCCATTCGGTCGCGGCATAGACCGCGAGCGCATCGTTGCCGTCGATCCTCAGCCCGGCGATGCCATAGCCGATCGCGCGCGCCGCGAAGGTCGTCGATTCGGCGCCGGCGAAACCCGAGAAGCTGCTGATCGCCCACTGATTGTTGACGATGTTCATGATCACCGGCGCGCGATAGACGCTGGCGAAGGTGCAGGCCGAGTGGAAATCGCCTTCCGCGGTCGAGCCCTCGCCGCACCAGGTGGCGGCGATGCGGGTGTCGCCGCGCGCCGCCGACGCCATCGCCCAGCCCACCGCCTGCGGATATTGGGTGGTGAGGTTGCCCGAGATCGAGAAGAAGCTGGCGTCGCGCACCGAATACATGATCGGCAGCTGCCGGCCCTGCAGCCGGTCCCCCGTGTTCGAATAGATCTGGTTCATCATGTCGACCAGGTCCCAGCCGCGTGCGACCAGCAGCCCCTGCTGGCGATAGCTGGGGAAGCACATGTCGTCGGGCTGGAGCGCGAACGCCGCACCGACCGCGACCGCCTCCTCGCCGGTGCATTTCATGTAGAAGCTGGTCTTGCCCTGGCGCTGGGCGCGGAACATGCGCTCGTCGAACGCGCGGGTCAGCGCCATCGCGCGGAGTAGTGCACGGACGCGATCGGGCGACAGCTTCGGATCCCACGGCCCGACCGCGGCGTGCGCGTCGTCGAGCACGCGCACCATCGAATAGGCCAGTTCGTGAAAAGTGTCGGGCCGCGCGCTCGCCGCCGGCCGCGGCGCAACGCCGGCCGCCGGAATGTCGAGATCGCCATAATTGACCGCGTCGCCGGGCCGATATTTCGGCTCGGGCACGTGCAGACGCAATGGCGGCAGGTTCGGGCGATCGGGCGCGCCGGTCAATATTCTCTCCAGAAACCGTTCGAGAGCCTTGTTATAAAATTTCAATGCCCGTGGCGAGGGGCGATTTCGGACAGGTCGGCAGCGGACGGGTGCCGGAAGGGTCGCGCGGGCGCCAGCGATGTTCGTTACGGTGCCGTTTAACTTTTGTTGCCGCATTGCAATATTTCATGTTGCAGTGCATCATAGACGCAACCGAATCAGCAGCCTGTCGTTAGGTCACGCGGAGGTTGGCGACATGAAAACTTCATTGCGGGAGCGAAACACCACGGGACAGGCACATAGCGAAAAGGGCTCCGCGGAGCCTGCCCAGGTGCGGCGGATCGCGCTGATCGGGAATCATTCGCCCCGCCGCTGCGGTATCGCGACCTTCACGTCGGACATCCATCTCGCGCTGCGTGCGCGCTATCCCGACGTCGCGATCGACGTCTATGCGATGGACGATCCCGGCAATCGCCATGATTATCCCCCGGCCGTGGTGCACAGCATCGATGAGCAGTCACCCGCCGCCTATCTCGAGGCGGCGCGCCGGATCGAGGCGAGCGGCGCCGATCTCGTCTGGCTGCAACACGAATATGGCATTTTCGGCGGCGACGCCGGCGAAATGATCCTGACCCTGCTCGATCGCATCTCGATGCCGATCGCGGTCACGCTCCATACCGTGCTCGAAGCGCCCACCGCCGCGCAGCGTCAGGTGATGGACCGCATCGTCCGCATGGCCGACCGGCTGGTGGTGATGGCCGACAAGGGCCGCGACACGCTGATGCGCGTCCATGGCGCGCGCGCCGGCCAGATTTCGGTGATTCCGCACGGCATTCCCGACCGTCCGTTCGCGCCGACCGCGCCGATGAAGGCCAAGCTCGGTCTCGACGGGCATGACGTGATCCTGACCTTCGGCCTGCTGTCGCCCGGCAAGGGCATCGAGACGATGATCGATGCGATGCCGGCAATCGTCGAGCGTTTCCCCCAGGCGCGCTATGTCGTGCTGGGCGCCACCCATCCGCATCTCGTCGCGCAGGAAGGCGAGGCGTATCGCGACCGGCTGAAGGCGCTGGCCGAGGCACGCGGCGTCGCCGCCAACATCCAGTGGGTCGATGCCTTCCTCGAAACCGACGATCTGCTCGACTGGCTGACCGCCGCCGACATCTATGTCACGCCCTATCTCAACCCGGCGCAGGTGACGTCGGGGACTCTGTCCTACGCGGTCGGGCTCGGCAAACCGGTGGTGTCGACGCCCTATGTCCATGCCGCCGAACTGCTCGGCAATGGCGACGGCCGGCTCGTGCCGTTCGGCGATTCGCAGGGTTTCGCCGCCGAGATCGTGTCGCTGCTCGCGGACCCCCACGCCCTGGCCGACCTGCGCCGGCGCAGCTATGCGCGCGGCCGGACGATGGTGTGGTCGTCGTCCGCGGAGCAGCACATGACGGTGTTCCGGCCGCTGGCCGCCGACCGCGTACGCCGCCAGGTCGGGCGGCTGTTCCGCCAGACCCGGCCCGAGGTCCCCGCCTTCGTCTCGTTCGACGCGATCGAGCGGCTCAGCGATTCGACCGGCATGCTCCAGCACAGCCTCTATTCGATCCCCGATCGCGACCATGGCTATTGCGTCGACGACAATGCCCGCGCGCTGCTGCTGATCAACCGCCACGAGCAGATCGACGATGCCACCTATGATCGGCTGACGCCGGTCTATGCGTCGTTCGTCCAGCACGCGTGGAACCCCGAAGCCGGATCCTTCCGCAATTTCATGAGCTTCGACCGGCGCTGGCTCGAGGAGCGCGGATCGGAGGACAGTTTCGGCCGCACCTTGTGGTCGCTGGGCGTCACCGCGCGCGATGCGCGCCGGCCGCAGTTCCGGCGCTGGGCGACCAGCCTGTTCGATCAGGTGGCGTTGCATGCGCTCGAACTCGGGTCGCCGCGCGCGCGCGCCTTCGCGATCCTCGGCGGCGCGGCGATGCTGGAGGCGCATCCCGGCCATCTCCTCTCGCTGAGGATCCTGCGCGAATTCGGTGCCGATCTGATGAAATTGCTCGACGACAATGTCCGGCCCGACTGGGCGTGGTTCGAGATCGTCCTCGCCTATGACAATTGCCGCCTGCCCGAAGCTTTGCTGCGCGCCGGCCGCTCGCTCGCCGATCCGCAGATGGTCAAGCGCGGCATCGAGACGATGGACTGGATCGTCGGCCAGCAGACCAATGCCCATGGCCATTTCCGCGCGGTCGGATCGGAGAGCTTCGGCCGGCCGCTGCAGCCGCCGCTGCCGTTCGACCAGCAGCCGCTGGAGGCGTGGGCGACGATCGACGCCTGCGACGCCGCGTTCGAAGCGACCGGCGACTTCCGCTGGCGTGAGGTGGCGATGACCGCCTATCGCTGGTTCGGCGGCGAGAATGATCTCGGCCTCGCGCTGGCCAATGCCGAAAGCGGCGAATGCTATGACGGGCTGATGCCGGGCGGCGTCAATTACAACCAGGGCGCCGAATCGGTGCTTGCCTTTCATCTCGCCACATGCAGCATCCGCAAGCTATGCGGCGTCCAGCAAACCGGCCGGTCGCCGGAAGTTGCCGCCGCTTGAAGTCGAGCGGCCTTCGCCTGGAGGGCCAATGCTCGATCTGTTCCATCATGAATTGAAACTGCACGCCGATCCCTCGCGCGTCGTCGTCCGGCCGTTCCATCTACCTTGGCAGCGCACCAGCGACGCACCCAGTCGCACCGAAAAACTCGTCGCCGAGGTGCTGGCGATGGACATGCGCACCGTGCGCGCCGAGCTGGGCCTCGTCTTCCGCGATTTCGAAGCCCGCCACTGGCAGACGCGCAAGGTGTTCGCGCAGCGTTTCGAACAGATCGCCGATCATCTCGGCCTCGACCGCGACGCGATCCGTTCGGAGAAGCAGGAGCTGATCGGCGCCTATTTCTGCCACGAATACAGCTATGCCGCCGCCGCGCTGATGAACCCCAGCGTCGTGCGCCATCCCGACCAGAGCGGCCTGACCCACGGCGCGATCCGGATCGTGATGTCGTTGCGCGCCGTCGGCGAAGGCCATATCTCGTCGATCGCGTTTCGCGAGGGGATCATCTCGCCGCATCGCGGTTTCGATCTCGCGCCCGAACCGCCGTTCGCCACGGCCTGCCACGCCGTCGATCTCTCTGTCGCGCGACAGGACGGCCCGGTCACCGTCTATCGCAACACGGATAGTTCGCTTTCGGGCACGGTGATGTTCCCGATCACCGACGCGCAGCGCAACGGACTCGAGGATCTGCGGATGGTGGAGTTCACCCATCCCGACGGAACGATCGAATGGATCGGCACCTACACCGCCTATTCGGGCCGCGAGATCGAATCGCAGCTGATGCGCACGCGCGACTTCCAGAGCTTCGATCTCGTGCCGATGAAGGGTCCCGCGGCGCGCAACAAGGGCATGGCCCTGTTCCCGCGCACGTTCGACGGCGTCTACCGGATGATCGGCCGGCAGGACGGGCAGAACCTGTTCATCATCGAATCGGACGATATCGGCACGTGGGGCGAAGGCAAATTATTGCTCGAACCGCGTTACCCGTGGGAACTCGTCCAGATCGGCAATTGCGGGCCGCCGATCGAGACCGACGAGGGCTGGCTGCTGCTGACCCATGGCGTCGGCGCGATGCGCAAATATTCGATCGGCGCGGCTTTGCTCGACAAGCATGATCCGTCGAGGGTGCTCGGTCGCACCTCGCAGCCGATCTTGTCGGCGGCGGACGAGGATCGCGAAGGCTATGTCCCCAACGTCGTTTATACCTGCGGCGCGATGCGCGTCGGCGAGGATCTGTTCATGCCCTATGGCGTGGCCGACAGCTCGGTCGCCTTCGCGACGGTGCCGATCCGGGACCTGATCGCGCTGATGTGATCGGGGCGGGAGGCGCCTGGCGATGATGCAGTTGCTTGCATCCGCCGCGCCAGCTTCATAACCGGGGGCCAGGTGATTCACGCCAATGGCGGCGCGATCATCGCATGAGGGAGCCGCACGCGATGACCAACCAAAGACCGGACGGCAGCCCGCCGGCGGGGCCGCTCGCGGGTCTCCGCGTTGTCGAATTCGCCAGCATCGGCCCGGGTCCGCACGTCGCGATGCTGCTCGCCGATCTGGGCGCCGACGTGTTGCGGATCGATCGCGAGGGCGGCAATGGCTGGCCGAACCCGATCGTCGACCGCGGCCGCGCGGCGATGACCGCCGACATCCGCAGCGAGGCTGGCAAGGCGCTGTGCCTCGACGCCGGCGACCATGCCGACGTCGTGATCGAAGGGCTGCGGCCCGGTGTGATGGAGCGGCTGGGATTGGGACCCGAGGTGATGCTCGCGCGCAATCCGAAGCTGGTCTACGGCCGGATGACCGGCTGGGGCCAGACCGGCCCGCTGGCCAAGGCCGCCGGGCACGACATCAATTATATAGCTCTGGCGGGCGCGTTGGCGGCGATCGGGCGGCCCGGCGAGCCGGCGGTGCCGCCGCTCAACCTGGTCGGCGATTTCGGCGGCGGATCGATGTTCCTCGCCTTCGGCATCATGGCCGCTTTGTGGGAGCGCGAACGCTCCGGCCAGGGCCAGGTCGTCGATGCGGCAATCGTCGACGGCGTCGGTTCGCTGATGACGATGTTTGCCGGACTGCTGCCGTCGGGCCGGATCAGCCTCGACCGCGAGCACAACATGCTCGGCGGCGCGGCGCCCTTCTATCGCAGCTATGTCTGCGCCGACGGACGCGAGATTTCGCTCGGGCCGATCGAGCCGCAATTCTGGCGCGAACTGCTCGACCGGATCGACGCCCCCGCGCTGCTGCGCGATGCGCAATATGACCAGGCCGACTGGGCGGGGCGGAGCGCGCTGCTGGTCGACATCTTCCGCGAACGCACCGTCGCCGAATGGAGCGCATTGCTCGAAGGCACCGACGCCTGCTTCGCCCCCGTGCTTGACCTCGCCGACGTGCCCGACCATCCGCACATGCAGGCGCGCGACGCCTATATCGAGATCGACGGCCTGATCCAGGCCGCCCCGGCGCCGCGTTTCTCGCGGACGCCGGGACAGGTACAGCCGGCGCGTGATGCGGGTGAGATGATCGCGACGTGGAAGGGCTGAGACGCGCCACGCGCATCTGGACATAACCGGCCGGCATAGGCTTCGGCATAGGCCGATGGGATGGATTTATGGGCGTCGAGCGCCACGTGAAGCTGTTCAGGAATGGGCGAAATCAGGCCGTCCGCATTCCGCGCGAATTCGAGCTTCCCGGCGAGGATGCGATCATGCGCAAGGAAGGCGGCATGCTGATCATCGAGTCCGCGCCGCGCAAGTCGCTCCTCGCCATTCTGGCGAGCCTTTCGCCGATCGACGAGGACTTTCCCATCATCGACGATCGCTTGCCTGATCCGGTCGAGCTTTGACCCGCTATCTGCTCGACACAAGCATCGTAAAGCGTGATCGTATCGGCGGCTACCTCGCCCGCTGACCGGCGACGGTTGTGCGAGCACCCCACCAGGCCCGTCACTCGTGGATGCGCGCCAGCAATTCGACCAGCCGGGTCACTTCGCGCGCGGTGAAGCGCTGTTTCAGCCAGGCTTCATGTTCGCGGATCGCGCGCCTGGCCTCGACCAGGATGGTCTCGCCATCGGCCCTCAGGAACAGGGCCTGCTTGCGTCTGTCGGTCGGCGAGGGACCGCGGAACAGGAATTTGCGGGCCTGGAGGCGGTTGACGATCGCCATCGTCGTCGCGCGATCCATCCGCAGCCGGCGGGCGAGATCGGTCTGGGCGATGCCGGGCCTGTCGCTGACCAGCCACAGCACCGAAACCTGTTTCTGGGTCAGGTCGAGATGCGCGAAGGTCTCGATGAAGTGGCGATAGACCGTGCCATGCGCCAGTCGGACGTGGAAGCCGACGATGTTGCCGATCTCGCCGACATCGCGTTCCTCTTCGGCCAGCGAGTATTCGGGCGGCGTAGCGATCGCATCCAGATCCTCGCTCCTCATGCCGTTTTTCCCGTCATCGCCACTATTGGAATCGGCGGACAATCAAATCCAGATCCGCCCCGGCGACCCTCACCCGCCCGGAGCGATCAACACCTTGCACTGCCCGCTGCGCTGGCGGAGACTTTCGAACATCGCCGGCACGGCATCGAGATCGACCGTGCCGGTGACCAGATGCCGCGGCTCGGCCGCGCCGGCGTCGAGCGCGTCGAGCGACGCCTGATATTCCTGCCGCGTGAAGAAGGCCGACGTCACCAGCCTGACCTCCTTCGAGAGCATCGCGAAGCTGTTGAACGTGTCGGGCCGCGTGCACAGACCGAGCAGCAGGATCGTCCCGCGATTGCGCACCTGCTGCACCGCCTGCGCGATCAGGCCGGGCACACCGACGCATTCGAAGACGATATCGGCCTTGCCGCCCAGCGCGCGCTCGGCTGCGCCGATGGGGTCGTCGGGCGCCACGATGATGCCGGTCGCGCCCATCTCGAGCGCGCGCGCTTCCTGGAAACGTTCGATGTCCTGGATGACGACCGCGCCGGCACCGTGGCGCCGCGCCCAGAAGGCGACGGCGAGGCCGATCGGCCCCGCGCCGAGGATCAGCACGCGATCGCCCGGCTTGCAGCCCGACAGGCCGACGCCGTGCAGCGCCACCGCCAGCGGTTCGATGATCGCGCCGTCGGCGAGGCTGGCGGATGCCGGCAGGCGGATGCACTGGTTCGGGCGCGTGACGGCATATTCGGCATAGCCGCCGCCCTGCAGCCCGAAGCCCTCGCACCAGGCCGGTTCGCCGGCCAGGCAGGAAGCGCAACGGCCGCAACTGGACAAGGGGATCACCGCGACGCGATCGCCGGTCGCCAGCCCCTCGACCTGCCGCCCCAGCGCCACGATCTCGCCGGCGAATTCGTGGCCGAGCACGTCGCCGGCCTGTTTGCCGAAGGCGGGGTCCTCGGTCATGTGCAGGTCCGATCCGCAGATCCCGCAGCGGCCGACCCGCACGACGAGTTCGTCGGGACCCGGCTCCGGATCGGGAAGCGTCGCCAGCGCGAGGGGCAGATGGAGCCCCTGCATCACCACCGCCTTCATCGGAACTTGCCGAGCGCCATCCCGCCGTCGATCAGCAGATGGCTGCCGGTGACATAGTTCGACGCGTCCGACGCGAGGTAGAGCGCGAGCGGCTTGATCTGATCGGTCTCGGCGACGCGGCCGAGCGGCACCATCGCATCCCAGGCCTTGCGCGCGACCGGATCCGTCTTGAGCCAGCCGCCGCCGATGTTGGTGACGAACGGTCCCGGCGCGATCGCATTGACGCGGATGCCGAACTCGGCAAGCTCGAGCGCGGCGTGACGGACGAGGTGCGCGACGCCGGCCTTGGCCGGCATATAGGCCATGCCGACGATTGCCTCGTTGACGAGGGCGGCGTTGGACGACGTCGCGATGATCGATCCACCGCCGCCGCCCGCCTTCATGCAGCGCGCGGCTTCGCGGATCGTGTTGAACACGCCGGTGAGGTTGATGCTGATCGTGCGATCCCAGCGCGCCGGATCGAGCGTGTCGATTTGTCCTTCGAGATTGCGGAAGCCGCCGGGGTTCCAGAAGCCCTCGCCCGGATCGATGCCGGCATTGGCGAATGCGATGTCGAGCCCGCCCCAGGCAGCGACATGATCGTCCATCGCCCGCCGCATCGCATCGCGATCGGCCACGTCGAGTCCGCCGCTTCGCGCCTGCGCTCCGCCTTCGCGCAGCCGCCGGGCCTCGCGCTCGGCGCCTGCGGCATCGATATCGGTCAAGGTCACGCAGGCCCCGGCCTCCGCCATCGCCTCGGCATAAGCGAGGCCGAGTCCGGATGCCGCGCCGGTGACGATCGCCGATCGCCCGCGAATGTCGAACTGGTCGAGCGTCGCCATCGTTCGCGCTCAGATATAGAGTTGCGGATTGATCGGCAGGCCGTGCGCCTTGCAGTGGCTTTCATAGTGATTGATGAACCACCAGACATCGAGCGTTTCGACGAACTTGCCGTCCTCGTCGTAGAATTCATTGGCGCCCTGCATCCAGAACAGCGCCTTCATCCCGTTCGGATCGTCGGTCACCAGGGTGTGGGCAGTGCCGGGCGTTTCGGTGATGAACTCGCCCGGTCGGCACACCCAGTCATATTCGAGATAGCGGAAACTCCCCTCCAGCCCGACCGCCCAGACCGGACCGCGATGCTTGTGCGTGCCGATCACGCCCGGCGACTTGATCCAGAGGATGTTGCAATAGACGTTCTGGCGGACATCGAAGGCGAGATGGCGGATCGCGGCGTTGTCGCCGAACGGCACCCACGGACTCTGGTCCTCGGACGCGCCGACATAGGTGCCCTCGAGACCGCGCGCGGCGATGATGTCGCGATAGAGTTCGGTGACCTGGACGATCTTGTAGGCGCCCGACGGCGGCGCCTTCATCGCGGTTGCTGCTGCATCGACCATCGCTCGTCTCCTGTGTAGTGCCCGTGCGGATAGTTGGAACGAAGTCAGGTCACGGGACCCCAATCCTCCCCGGAACGGGGAGGGGGACCGCCCGAAGGGTGGTGGAGGGGCAGTGGCCACCTCGGCAGTCTCCAGTCCTGCCCCTCCACCGGCTTCGCAGGTCCCCCTCCCCGTTCCGGCTAAGGTATGCCCACATCTTCGGATCGCACTGCACTTAGCCCCTCCCCTTCAGGGGAGGGGTTGGGGTGGGGGCGAGCGAAGCGAGCTTTTCAGCCATTTTTCGCGCGATCGGATCGTCATCGGATGGCTCTCCCGACTCCCCCACCCCAACCCCTCCCCTGAAGGGGAGGGGCTTAAGAAGCTGACATATCATCGAAAATGGAGATGTGTGCATCGCTTAGCCGTTCCGGGGAGGAATAATTTCGGCACGCCGCCAATTTCACCTCAGCGCATGATGCTGTCGAGATAATCCGGCGCGATGCCGACCTTGGCATAATGCGCGCGGGCGCCGGCGATATAGTCGTGGACGTCGAAATGCCCAATCGTCTTGCCGTCTTCGTCGAGCCACATCAGCGGTCCGCTGACCACGAAGAACACTTTCATCGGCTCCTCGCTCTCGTAGCAGACCAGAGTGTGCGATTCGCCGGGGGTTTCGTAGACGAAGTCGCCCGCGGTCGCGGTCCACTCATGTTCGAGATAGGCCCATTTGCCGCTGATCGTATAGGCCCAGATCGGGTGCGGATGATAATGGCGGTTCACCAGCCCCGCGCTCTTCGACATCAGCACGTCGGCCCACATATTCCTGGTCGGGCTGATCCACACCGGCTTGGACGAGACCGTCTCGCTGATCGGCACCCAATAGCGCTCGTCGCCCTCGGCGATCTTCGGCAGATAGATTTCGGGCATCGCGCCTTCGCGAAACACCGTCTCGATCGGCTTCAGATCCTTCCAGAACTCCCTGATCGCCACTTCGGGCATGTTCAATCTCCTTGCCGGTGGATCAGAAGTTCACGCCGAGCCGCGCATACCATTCCGCCGGACGGCTATAGGTACCATAGGCTTGGCCGCCGGCGAATTGCGCCTGGCCGGTGACGAGATAGCGCTCATCGGTCAGGTTGGTGCCGCCGACCGTCAGGGTCCAGTGATCGCCGGGTGCACGATATTGCACGCTGGCGTTGAGCAGGTCGGTCGACGGGCGGACCAGCAGGAAATAGCCCTCGGTATCGTTCTTCAGCGATGTCGTGTGGGTGAAGTCCGCCAGCAGCACGACGCTGCCATGATTGCCCAAGTCGATTTCATAGCGCGGCGAGATGTTGAACTTCCATTTCGGCGTTTTGGGCAGAGTGGCGCCCTTGATCACGCCGGACCGCCCGAACACCGGATCGGCGTCCGGCGGCGTGTTCACACCGGCATCGACGCTGGTGTAATAGGCGTCGAGATAGCCGACCGAGCCGTTGATCGTCAGGCCGTCGACCGGTGCCGCCACCACTTCGACCTCGAAGCCCTTGATCCGCGCATCGCCGGCATTCTGGATCGTCGGCGACACACCCTGCTGGAAGTTGAGCTGGATGCCGGTGTAGCGCGTGGTGAAGGCGGCGGCGTTGATCTGCAGCTTGCGATCGAGCAGGGTCGATTTGACGCCGATCTCGAAGGTCTCGGCCTTTTCCTCGTCGAAGTCCGGCGCGAAGTTCAACGGGTTGGACAGGCGCGTCGTCCAGCCGCCGGTCTTGTAGCCGCGCGACCAGGATCCGTAGACCATGACATCCTCGCTGGGGTGAAGCTGGATGCCGGCCTTGGGCGAGAAATTGCTGAAGACCTTTTCCTGCGTCCCGGCGATATAATAGCGCAAGGGCTCGCCGGGATTGGGGAATCCGGCTGCGACCCGGCAGGCGTCCGAAATCGGGGTGATCGACGCGCAGGGCGGCACGCCGATGAACTGGAGGATCTTGTAGGTCAGCCCGTTGGCGTCGGACTGGAAACCCTCGAACGTCTTCTTCTCATGCGTGTAGCGTCCGCCGAGGGTGATGCCGATCAGATCGGAGATGCGGTAGTCGGCCTGGCCGAAGAAGGCGTAATTCTTGGTCGACAGGTCGTTGGGGCCGTCGACCTGCAGCAGGCCTTCGGCGAAGGTCACATAATCGTGGAGATCGCCGGCTTCCTTGAAATAATAGGCGCCGAGCACGAAGTTCAGCTTGTCGTCGAGCGCGCGGCCGAGCAGCTGAAGCTCCTGGCTGAACTGCCACTGGTTCATGTCGAAGCTGGTATGGAGGAAGTTCAGCGGCGACCCGTCGAGGTCCATGCCGGTCGTCCAGTGCAGCTCGCGATAGGCCGTGATCGACTTGAGCTCGATCGCGTCGGTGAGGTCGAACGAGATCGTGCCGGCGCCGCCATAGGAGCGCAGCTTCGAGAAATTGTTGCCGGTCGCATAACTGGTGTCGATGTCGCCGGTCAGGAAACGATCGTCATAGGGTATGCGATTATTGTTGGGGTCGGCGTCGACATTGACGCCGAACAGGCCGGGGAGATCGACGATCGAATTGATGCCGCCGATGCCGCCGGCATAAGCGAAGGACGGCGGGCCACCGCCGCAGCTCGCGTCGACGGTAGCGGTCAGCGCGCAATTATAAGTGCCCGCGAACACGAACGGCACGGTCTTGATCAGCGTGTTGGCGATCTGGCTCTGGTCGACGTTCGAATAATCGCCCGACAGCGTGACGCGGACACGGCCACCATTGTCCCACACCAGCTTGGTGCGCAGGCTCCACGTGTCGTCGCCGCCCTCGCGGCCGAGACCGATATTGTCGAAGCCGGCCGCCTTGAGCGAGGTGATCGATTCGGTGTTGAAATCGGTCACGCCCGGGAAGGCGATGCGCTTCATATAGCCGCGGCGGTTCTTGATCGAGAAGGCGACCGACGCGGCGAGACCGTCGGCGATCGGCAGATCGGCCACGCCGCGCGCCTGCACCAGCCGGTAGCTGCCGGTGGTCACGTCGCCCTTGAACTTGAATTCGTCGCCGGGATTGTGGGTGACGATCGAGATCGCGCCGCCGATCGTGTTGCGGCCGAACAACGTGCCCTGCGGGCCTTTGAGCACCTCGATCCGCTCGACGTCGGCGAGGTCCTGGTTGGCACCGACCGATCGCGCGAGATAGACGCCGTCGAGATAGATGCCGACGCCGGGATCGATGTTGAACGCGAAGTCGTTGGCGCCGATGCCGCGGATATAGGCCGACAGCACCGAGGACGAACCGGAGAAGGGCGTGCCGGCGTCGAGCGTGACGTTCGGCGCGATGTTCGACAGCGACGACACGTCGGAAACCGCGCGCTCCTGCAGCGCTTCGCTGGTGAAGGCGGAAATCGCGATCGGCACGTCCTGGACGCTCTCCGACCGTTTCTGCGCGGTGACGATGATATCGGCAATGCCGCCGGCTTCGGTTGCGCTTTCGTCCGTCTGGGCGAAGGCGGGAGACGCGGTTGCGACCGCGATCGCGGTGCATGAAACCAGGCACAGGCGCATCTTCATGATCCCCTCTTTGTCGTGGCGGTCCTTGTGGTCCGTCCTTCTGCGAGCAAGCTAGCGAGGTCGCCTTGCCAATGTAAGTAACACACACGACAATATAGGAGCGAGTTTCATGCCGTGAAACGCTGACCGTCAGCGGCGCAACGATCCGGCGATGGCGAGCAGCGCCGCGGCGAGGTCATCGGGCGCCGACAGGAACGGGCTGTGATCGGCGGCGAGGCTGGTCACGCTGGCGCAGGGCAGCCGCGCCTGCATCGCGCGCTGATCGGCGATCGGGATCGTCCGGTCGTGGAGGCATTCGACGTAATGGCGCGGCACGCTGCCATAGCGGGCGTCGCTCAGCGACAGCGGCGTCGCGCGCGGTGCCGACGGTTCGGCGACGAGGCGGGCGACGGCCGCGCGTACCGGATCGGGCGGCGACAGTTGCGCGAACACGGCCGGCGCGCCGGCGCGGTCGATCGTCGTGGCCGCGCCCGACGGGTGGGGCAAGATGATCGCGTCGAACGCCGCGTTGCGTGGCCGCACTTCCGTCCAGCGGCTCCGCGACATACCGTCGGGCAGCAGCATCGCGCAGACATAGACGAGTGCGGCGATCGCTTCGGGCGCGCGTTCGGCCGCCTCGCTGATGACGATCCCGCCGCGACTGTGGCCGGCGAGGATCACCGGGCCGGCCGCCACATTGCGGCAGATGTCGGCGACGAAATCGCCCCAGCCGGCGAGCGTCGTCGCGGCGAGTTCGGCATCGCTGCCGCCCATGCCGGGCAGGTCGGGCGCGATCATCTCGTGTCCGTGCGCGGCAAGCAGCGGACGCAACGCATCGAAGCACCAGCCGCCATGCCACGACCCATGGATCATCACGAATGTCGCCATGTTGCCGGCCCCGTCAGAGCGTGATCACCACCTTGCCGAACAGGTCCGGCGAGGCGGCGTGGCGCCACGCGTCGGGTGCCGCCGCGAAATCGAAGCTGCGGCCGATCGCCGGCTTGATGCCGGTGCCGTCGACGGCGCGGTTGAGCGCGCGCGCCATCGCTGCCGACCCCACGAAGATACCGCGCAGGCTGGCGCCCTTGAACAGCAAGGGCTGGGGATGGGTTTCGCCGGTGCGGGTCAGCACGCCGATCAGCGCGATCTCGCCGCCATGGCCGACCGCAGCCATCGACTGGGCGAGCGTGCCCGCGCCGCCGACCTCGACGACATGATCGACGCCGCCACGGGCCAGCCGCGCGGCCTCGGCGCCCCAATCGGGCGTGGTGCGATAGTTGATGACATGATCGGCGCCGGCGGCGCGGACGCGTTCCAGCTTGGCGTCGGACGAGGAGGTCGCGATCACCGTCGCGCCGCTCGCCTTGGCGATCTGCAACGCGAGCAGCGAGACGCCGCCGGTGCCCAGCACGAGCACGGAGTGGCCCGGTCCGAGCGGCCGCAGCCCTTCCATCAGTGCGTTCCACGCAGTCACGCCCGCACAGGGCAGGGTCGCGGCCTCGGCGAAACTCAGGCTGGCAGCCATCGCCACGACGCCGCGTTCGGGCAGCACGACATAGTCGGCGAGCATGCCCGCCGCCGGCGGCGCACCCAGTGCCGCGCCGGGGTTCGGCCTGGGCGGTCCGCCGTCCCAGTCCTGGAAGAACAGCGAGGTCACGCGATCGCCGGCCGCGAAGCGGGTCACGCCGGGGCCGACCGCTTCGATCTCGCCGGCACCGTCCGACAAGGGGATGCTGGGATCGGGACTCGATCCACCGAAATACTGGCCCTGGACGATCAGCTGATCGCGATAGTTGAGCGAACAGGCGCGGACGCGGACCTGCACCTCGCCATGGCCGGGCACCGGCTTTTCCACCTCGATCATCGTCAGATCGTCGAGCGAGGTCGCTCCCGCCTTCAACTGCCAGGCCCGCATGTCATTCTCTCCCGCCATCAAGTCCGTTGTCCGCTCACTGCTGCGCGCGGCGCGCAAAGCCAAGCCATGCCTGTTTCACGCGGTGAAATCAGGTGATTGCAGTCGCCAGCGCGTCACCGATCGTCCGCGCCGTTGCCCGGAGCGCGCCGAGATGGCGGCTGACGATCGCGGCGGTATCGACCCGCTTTTCGAGCCAGGTGATGTTGATCGAGGCGACCGGCTGCGCGTGCACCATCACCGCCACCGCGAGCGAGCGCCGGCCGTCCTCGCGCACCGCGCGCTGGTTGCGGTCGGGCCAGGGATGGAAGGGCTCGCGCAGCGAATAGCCGCGCTGGCGGCTGTCGTGGACGATCTCGCCCAGGAGCGCGCGGCCGGGCTCGGCGCCATCGGACGGCCCTATCCGCGCGAGGATCGCCTCGCGCTCGCTGGCCTCGCAGGCGGCGAGATAGGCGCGGCCGGTCGCGGTGTGGATGTAGCTGAGTTTGCTGCCGACCGGACCCAGCGACACCGCGTCGAGCCGCAGCAAGGGCGAGTTGGTCTCGATGATCTCGACATGATCGAGCCGCGGCACCGCGATCACCGACGGCCAGGTCACGATCATGCTGAGCGTCGCGAGATGCGGCGATGCGATCTCCGCGATCCGGTCGGGCGCGTCGAACCGGCTGCGCGCGAGCATGTCGGCACTGTGGACATAGGCGCCGTCGGCCAGTCGCTGCCAGACGAGGCCGCGGCCGCTCAACGTCACCAGCAGCCGCAGCAAGGTCGCCTTGGGCAGGCCGAGCGCGAGATGGAGTTCGTGGAGGCTCGCCGCCCGCCGCCGCTGGATCTCCAGCAGCACGTCGAGACCGCGCTCGAGCGCGCGAATCGATTTGACCTTGCGGTCGATCAAAAGCCGGTCCGTTTCACCCAGCGAAACTAGGCCGCTGTTTTGCGGATGCAATCCCCCAGTCGCACGCCCAGACAGCACGCAGAAGAAAGAACGGGAAGAGGACACGAAATGGCCATCGGGGAACCACGCGTGCTGCTGATCATCACGCAGGACACCAAGGCCGAGGAAGCGCGGTTCGTGCGGCGCGTGCTCGAATCGGCCGGCATTGCGGTCGTCCATCTCGATCCCAGCATCCGGCAGACGCTGGGCGGCGCCGAGATCGCGCCCGAAGCGATCGCGGCCGCGGCGGACACGACGATCGAGAACGTCCGCGCGCTGGGCCATGAGGGGCATTGCCAAGCGGTGATGATGACCGGCGCGCTGCGCTGCGCACTGGCGACACATGCCGATGCGCCGCTGTCGGGCATCCTCGCGGTCGGCGGATCGATGGGGACCGCGCTGGCCGGAACGCTGATGCAGGCCTTCCCCTATGGCCTGCCCAAGCTGATCGTCTCGACGATGGCCTCGGGCTTCACCAAACCCTATGTCGGCGTCAAGGACATCGCGATGCTCAACGCGGTGACCGATATCTCGGGCGTCAACAGCATCAGCCGCGCGGTCTTCCGCAACGCCGCGCTGGCGATGGCGGGCATGGCGCACGGTTACGACCCGCTCGACCGCAGCGAACGGCCGCTGGTGCTGATCACGACGCTGGGGACGACCGAGAGATCGGTGCGCCGCATCCGCGAGGCGCTGGAGGCGGACGGCGCCGAGGTGATGGTGTTCCATTCGTCGGGCGCGGGCGGGCCGACGCTCGATTCGATCGTCGAGGATCGCGGCGCGGCGCTGGTGCTCGATCTGTCGGTGACCGAGATCGTCGACCATCTGAACGGCGGACTCGCCGATGCCGGCCCCGATCGCGGCCGGCCGGCGCTGCGCAAGGGCATCCCGACGATCCTCGCACCGGGCAATGCCGATTTCATCATCGCCGGGCCGATCGATGCCGCGCGCGCGCAATTCCCCGACCGGCGCTATCATGTCCACAACGCCGCGCTGACCGCGGTGCGGATGGAGCCGTCCGATCTCGAGCGGCTCGCCGATCATCTCGCCGGGATGGTCGCCGAAGCGACCGGCCCGGTCCGATTGTTCGTGCCGCTGCAGGGATTCAGCCATCACGACAGCCGCGACGGGCATCTCCACGATCCGTCGATGCCGGCGCCGTTCGCCGACTATCTGGAGCGCGTGATGCCGGCCGCGGTACCGGTCGAGCGGATCGATGCGCATTTCAACGATCCCGCTTTCTCCGACGCGATCATCGCCGCGGCGCGCGCGATGCTGGGGGCAGCGCGATGAGCGATGACCTGCCGCTGACACCCGACGACGTCGCCGACATCGTCGCGATCCTCGACGGCAGCGGCTATGATCGGATCGACATCAGCACGAAGCGGATGCGCGTGCGGATCGTTCGCGATCGTGCCGGCTGGACGCAGGAATGGGATCTGGCCGCCGATGATGCAGTGGTGGCCGCGCCGGACGCGAGCGATGCCGAAGCAGCGCTGCCCGAGGGCCTGAGCGCGGTGCGTGCGCCTTTGCCCGGAACCTTCTACCGGGCGCCGCAGCCGGGGGCGCCGCCGTTCGTCGCGATCGGCGATCGAATCGGTCCCGATAGCGTGGTCGGCATCGTCGAGACGATGAAGCTGATGAACCCGGTCCATGCCGGGCTGGCGGGCACGATCGTCGCGGTCGCGGTCGCCGATGCGGCGATGGTCGCGCGCGGCGCCGTGCTGCTGCATGTCCGGCCCGACGCCGCATGAGCCGGCGCCTGTTCATCGCCAATCGCGGCGAGATCGCGCTGCGCGTGATCCGCACCGCGCGGCGGCTGGGAATCGTCACCATATTGGGCGCATCCGAAGCCGATTGCGGCAGCCTGCCGGCGCGGATGGCCGACGAGGTCGCCATCGTCGGCCCCGCCCCTTCGTCCGCCAGCTATCTGGCGATCGATCGCGTGGTCGCGGCGGCAGCGGCCGCCCAGGCCGACGCGGTCCATCCGGGCTATGGCTTCCTGTCCGAGAATGCGGCGTTCGCGCGCGCCGTGATCGCCGCCGGCATGATCTTCGTCGGCCCCGATCCGGCCAGCCTCGACGCGATGGGCGACAAATTGATGGCGCGCCGCGTGGGCGTGGCCGCCGGCCTGCCGGTCGTGCCCGGCGGCGAAGCGGCGGATGCCGATGCCGCCCGGCGATGCGCGGCGGAGACCGGCTTCCCCCTGCTCGTCAAGGCGGTGGCGGGCGGCGGCGGCAAGGGCATGAAGCGGGTCGACGATGGCGACGCGCTCGACGCCGCGATCGGCCGCGCCATGGCCGAGGCGCTGGCCGCGTTCGGCGACGGCCGCATCTATATCGAGCGCTTCATTGCGCACGGCCGGCACGTCGAGGTTCAGGTGCTGGGCGACGGAACTCGCGCGATCCATCTCGGCACGCGCGACTGTTCGATCCAGCGCCGCTTCCAGAAGCTGGTCGAGGAGGCCCCTGCCCCCGATCTGCCGCCGGCCGCGCGGATCGCGATCGAGGATGCGGCGGTCCGCCTCACCCGTCACCTCGGCTATCGCGGCGCCGGTACCGTCGAATTCCTCGTCGACGCCACCACCTTCGACTTCTTTTTCCTCGAGATGAATGCGCGGCTGCAGGTCGAGCATCCGGTGACCGAGGCGGTGACCGGCATCGACCTGGTCGAGCAGCAATTGCTGATCGCCGCCGGCGCGCCGCTGGCGATCGACCAGGCGATGGTCGGGCCGGTCGGCCATGCGATCGAGGTGCGGATCAATGCCGAGGATCCCGACCGCGATTTCCGGCCGTCGCCCGGCGTGGTGACGCGCGCGGCGTGGCCGGCCGGCCCCGGCATCCGCGTCGACACCCACATCGCGCGCGGCAGCGAGATCCCGCCCTTCTATGATTCGCTGGCGGGCAAATTGATCGTGTCGGCGCCGGACCGGCCGGCGGCGGTGGCGCGGCTGGCGCAGGCGCTGAACAGCCTCGCGATCGAGGGCATCGCCACGACCGCGCCGCTCCACCGCCGCATCGCCGCCGATCCGCGCTTCCTGGCGGGCGCGGTGGATACGGGGTTTCTGGAAGGACTAGCCGATGCGACGGGTCGCTGAGATTGCTGGCAGTTGCCGGAAAAACACCCTCTACCGCTTGCGGGAGAGGGCGAGGAAGGTCGATCGCGCCCCCGGCACGATCTTGGATTGCCGGGGGCAATCCAACCTTCCTCGACTTGCGCAGCAAGTCAGGGTGAGGGCCAGAGCGTGGCTCGCCCTTCAGGCCCTCACCCTCGCCGCCTGCGGCGGCTTTCCCTCTCCCGCAAGCGGTAGAGGGCAGGAGGAAACCTGTGGCTGAGATCGGTCTCGTCGACGTCTCGATCCGCGACGGCAATCAGAGCCTGTGGGGCGCGACGGGACTCGACAGTCCGCGTATCCTCGCATGCGCCGGATTGCTCGACCGCGTCGGCTTTCGCGCGATCGACTTCACCTCGTCGACGCACATGGCGGTCGCCGTCCGCTATTTCCGCGAGGATCCGTGGGCGCGGATCCGGCGGATGCGCGCGGCGATGCCGCGGACGCCGCTGCAGTTCATCACCACCGGCCTGCGCTTCATCGCCTGGCAGCAGGCCGATCCCGATTTCATGCGGCTGGTCTATCGCCGGCTGCAGGCGAACGGCATCCGCCGCTTCATCATGCTCGATCCGATGCACGACGCGCAGGCGGTGCTCGATGCCGCGCGGATCATCAAGCAGGAGGGCGATGCCGCGGTGATGGCGGCGCTGACCTTCACGCTGTCCGACGTCCATGACGACGCCTTCTATGCGCGCTTCGCGGCGACGCTGGCGGCCAGCCCCGACATCGACCTGTTCTACCTCAAGGATCCGGGCGGGCTGCTCTCGCCCGATCGGGTGCGGACGCTGGCGCCGGCGGTGCGCGCGGCGATCGGCGCCAAGCCGCTCGAGATCCACGCGCATTGCACGATCGGCCTCGGCGCGCTGACCAGCCTCGAGGCGGCGACGCTCGGCATCTCGGCGGTCCATGTCGGCATCGGTCCGCTCGGCGACGGATCGTCGCTGCCCGAGGCGGTGCGGATGGTGACCAATCTGCGCGAGGCCGGCCACAATGTGGCGATCGACGACGACGCGCTGGGCCGGCTGCACGCTTACTGGTCGCGCCTCGCCGCCGCCGACGGGCTGCCGCCGGGGACGCCGCAGGCGTTCGACGCGCGCTTCCTGCGTCACCAGATCGCCGGCGGGGTGATGACGACGACGCGGCGGCAGCTCGCCGAACTCGGCATGGAAGATCGCTTCGACGCGGTGGTCGAGGAGACCGAGCGTGTCCGCGCCGAACTCGGCCAGCCGATCATGGTCACGCCCTTCCCGCAGATGGTGATGAGCCAGGCGCTGATCAACGTGATCGGCGCCGGCCGCTATGCGCAGGTTTCGGACCAGGTGATCCGCTATGTGCTCGGCAAGTTCGGGCGGCCGACGCGGCCGGTCGATCCGGCGGTGGAGGCGGCGATCCTCGACCGCCCGCGCGCGCGCGACATCGAAATCGAGGCCGATTTCCCGACTCTGGCCGAGCTGCGCCGGCGCTTCGGCGCGACCATCGACGAAGAGGAATTCCTGCTGCGCGCGGTGATGCCCGCCGACCAGGTCGATGCGATGCTGGCCGGCGCCCGGCCGCGCGCGACCTGGTCGCCGGCCGCGGCGCCGATTCTCGCTCTGCTGCGGCAGTTGGCGGCCCGGCCGGCGGCGCGCGACATCGTGATCGAACGCGGCGGCTTCCGACTGGCGCTGCATGCGGGCGCGGCGCTTGACTGAATTGTCCCCCGCCGTCGCCGAGGCCGTGGCCGGCGCACGCGGCTTCATCTTCGACATGGACGGCACGATCGCGCTGGGCGACGCCGCGAGCGGCGGCCACCGCGCGCTCCCCGACGCCACCGCCTTGCTCGCCGCGATCAAGGCGCGCGGCATTCCCTTGCGCGTGTTCACCAACGGCACCGCCAAGCCGCCGGCGGCCTATGCCGCCAGCCTGCGCCGCGCCGGGTTCGATCTCGACGACGACGAGATGATGACGCCCTCCTCGACCGCGGCCGCCTGGTTCGTCCGGCAGCGGATCGGGCGCGTCCGCGTGCTCGGCGTCGACGGCGTCGCGGCGCCGCTGCGCGCGGCCGGCATCGAGGTGATCGATCCCGCCGCCGACGCGACCGGCGTGGAGGCGGTGTTCACCGGCTGGTTCCGCGAATTCACCTTCCCCGATCTCGAAGCCGCATGCGGCGACGTGTGGGCTGGGGCGCGCCTGACCACCGCCAGCCACGTGCCGTTCTTCGCCACCGCCAACGGCCGCGCGATCGGATCGTCGTTCGCGATCAACGCGATGATCGGCGCGATGACCGGCCGGCGCGCGCGTGTGCTCGGCAAGCCCGCACGCACCGCGTTCGGCGAGGCGTGCCGGGCGATGGGCATCGCCCGTGCCGACCGCCGCCGCGTCATCGTGGTCGGCGACGATCCGGCGCTGGAGATGCGGATGGCCAACAATGCCGGCGCGATCGCGATCGGCATGACCACCGGCGTGATGGCGCGCGACGGCGTAAGCGGGCTGCGCGCGTCGGACCGGCCGGCGGCGTTGCTCGACGGGCTGGAGCCGTTGCGGGCGTTGTTCGGGTGAGACGGGCGGCGCGCGTTGTTGCACGATAACAGGGCGTTTTGGCGGTTCAGCAGGGTAAAAGCCCGGGTTTCGAGGCTGCATCTTTCAGGAAATATACGCAATTATAATGGCTTGGCGAAAATGATGAGGGTTTCGGTCGTTTGCGATAACAGGTGAAAAGCACTGCATAACAGGTGCATTTCGATGTCATAACAGGTCGATTTCCTTGCATAACAGGTCAGGATCTCGACCGATGGCGACGCCAGTGCGAACCGACGCGCCGCGCTCGAACGGCACGAGTCCGGCATGGGCCGGAAGGTGGCCGGCACCCGCTTGGCCGATCGACGACACGGAGATCGACTTCAAGCGAGCGGATCCGGCCTCGCGTTCAGAGTTCGGGATGCCCGGCGAACGGCTCGCGGTGAAACGCCCTCATTACGGCGAAAAGCACGACGCATGCGTTCGGGGTCTCCGAAACCAGACAGGCCGGCAACTTCATCGATCGAAGCATGTTGGCTTTCCAGTAAGGAGCGGGCGGCTTCAAGACGCATCCGCTCGACCATCTTGGCCGGGCTCATGCCTGTTTCTCGCTGAAACTGACGGGTAAAATTGCGCGTGCTCATCGCCATCCGTCCGGCCAGATCATCGACGTTCATTCGCTCCTGCAGATTGTTGCGCATCCACTGCTGCAGTTCATCGAATTGCCGCGAGACAGCACCCGTCGCTTGAAGGCGAGACGGCTCCAGATGTCCATCCGTGCCGCGCGTATGAACGAACACCTCCTGCGCGACGGCACGTGCCACGTCGGTGCCCAGATCATCCTCGATCAGCCTGATGGCAAGCTCGATCCCCGCGCTGATGCCGCTTGAAGTCCAGCATGGCCCATCTTGCAGGAATATAGCGTCGCGCTCTACGATCACGCGAGGAAAACGCCGTGCGAAGTCTTCGATCCAGCCCCAATGGGTCGTCGCACGCCGCCCGTCGAGCAGCCCGGCCTCGGCCAGCGCATAGGAGCCGACGCAGACCGCCGCGATGCGGCGGGCGCCCCCAGCCTCTTCGGCAAGCCATTCCGCCAGCACGGACATGGTCGACGGATCGCCCAGACCATAGCCGCCAGAAGCGAAAATCGTATCGAAAGGACCCTTGTCGAGCGTTTGGGCGAATATCGAGATGCCCGCGCTGCTTCTGATCAAGCCCCCGGCAGGCGCGCACGTCTCGATCAGGTACGAACCGGGCGCCACCAGATTGGCAAAGTCGAAGGCGGCGATTGGGCCGGCAACATCCATCAACTGAAACCGCGGGAATATCGCGAACGCAAGACGCCGGGTCATGGCTGAAAAGGAGGGAAGAATGTCATATCGGTAGCGATCCTGCCTTGGCATATATGCAACGCGAAATGCGCAGATAAACACAGCGATAGCGACGCGATCGGGAGGATCAAGTGACATGAGCCGACGGAAGTCGTCGCCGGCGGCAATCGGGACTCAGCGGCAGAGCCGCTTCAAACCGGCTATTTCAGCCATTCGATCGAGATGCCGGATGGCGCGCGGCACGCGTAGAGCGCAAGGGAGGGGAGGATGGGTTTTACAGACGCAATGATCAAGTCGATGGGCGAAATGCTGCCGTTTGTCGTGATCGGCCCGTTGATGTTGATCCCCTTCATCGTCGCCGAGCAAATCTGGCCGGTGCACCGCCGGCCGGGATGGCGCGACTACCTTCAGAACGTCCTCATCAGTTCCACGACCTTGTTCCTCTCGCTGCCGGCGGGCATTTTCGCCGGAATGGCCAGCACGGTCCTGCGGGAGCACCTGCCCTGGCAGCCAATCGCCTTCTCCTATTCGACTATCGGCAAATTGCCTTACCTCGGCGGGATGCTCGAGGTGGTCACGATGATCTTTATACCGCTCTTGGTCCACGATTTGTGGTTTTACTGGGCGCATCGCATCGAGCACAAGCTTCCTATCCTCTGGGAATTTCACAAGCTGCATCACAGTGACGAATTGATGAACTGCTCGACATGGGCGAGGGATCATTTCCTGCAAGCCGCCTGGATCGCCCTGTTTCCGGCCTTTACGCTTGGTCTGGTCTTCAATATCTCTGCCGTGGAAGCCGGCATGGCAGCCATGCTCTCCTCATTGTTCATTTCATTCCAGTCGATGTTCTATCACTCGGCCATCCGGGTGCGTCTCCCCTGGCTGGACCGTGTCCTGGTGACGCCTCAGGTCCACCGGATCCATCATTCTACCGACCCGGCGCATCACAACAGCAACTTCGCCGACGCGCTGCCGATCTTCGATATCCTGTTTGGCACATATCATAAGCCTTTGCCCTCCGAGTTTCCGGAGACGGGACTCGGCGCCGACGATCCCGCGCCGCAGTCGCTTTGGCAGGCCCAGGCGGGCACCGCTTATCGCGGGATCCGGGCACTCAAGTTCCGCTCGCGTGACGATGCCAAACCAACGGCAAGTCCGCCATCGGCCTGAACATCGCGTGCGATCGTTCACAGCTCGCCAACAGAGACGGCATGTCGCCCAACCGGTGGATTTCGGTCGCTATCGCGCAGAGGATCGGCGTGGTCGAAACGGCGTCCGATTTGCTGAAACGGCGCGCCGGCAACGCTCAGCCTGGGGACATGTCGCCGTTTCCCGACAATGCGAAGCGCGAAGTGCCGCCGGTGGGGACGAAATTTAGCGGCGAGAGCGTGCGACGCCGATCGCAATCCTGACTGCCGCCGTTTCGTCCGGCGAGACAGCCTCTGCGAGGTGGCTCTTGCGCGCCAGCGTTCGGGCAGCTCTTATCAGCCACGGATCGTTCGATTGTTGGCGCACCAGGAGGGCATATGACGGAACATCGCATCTACTCGGTCAGCGTCGCGAGCGTCTATCCTCATTATGTCGCCCAGGCGGAAAAGAAGGGTCGTACGAAAGCAGAGGTCGACGAAATCATCCGGTGGCTGACCGGGTACAGCCAGGAGGCCCTTCAAGACCAGCTGGACAAGAAAACCGATTTCAAGACCTTCTTTGCCCGGGCACCGCAACCAAACCCCTTTCGCGCGTCGATCAAAGGCGTGATCTGCGGCGTCCGCGTGGAAGACGTTCAGGAGCCGACGATGAGGGAAATTCGCTATCTGGACAAGCTGATCGATGAGCTCGCCAAGGGCAAATCGATGGACAAGATCCTGCGATCGCCGGCGTAGCGCAATCCCGGGGTTGTCATTTTGGCCGCTTTGCACCGCGCTTCAGTTATTCGAAGGCCCGCATTGCGGTGCCAAAAGCCGTCAACTCATCCCACTGCCGCCTCAGTGATGCCGCGAGCGCCGGAAGCGTGAGCGACAAGGTCTCGCTTTATTGCTCATAATCATGGATAATGTGAGTTATAAAACGGGAATTTATAACTCATCGACTGGAACTGGCAACAGCCCGATTGGCCGCGCTTCCGCTTGAAAGCGGCGGCGCTCACGTCTCTTGAAGCACGCTTTCTGCTAGGGATGGGCGGCAGATCGGCGCCATCAAGCATGTCGGCGAGGATGACCGCAAATTGATCCGATGCGCATTTTTTACGCCCCTGTGCGCAACATCACTGCATCGACAGGCAATGTCCTCCAGCCAGGAGCCGATGGATCGCAAGTAACGATCTGGTATCGGAGGATCGACCATGACCATAATATCGCGACGTGAATCGCTTGCGGATGAAGAGCTCGAGCAGATTTTCGGCGGAGCTGACAACAGGCAGGCGGTCCTCGCCGCCGCCCATGCTCTCAGTAGCTCCCTGTACGCAGCGGGCTTTGATGCTGCGGCATTTGCGGTGAGTTACACGGCTGCAGGGTTGACGGGTGGAGCAGGCGGCGGTGGTTCCGGTGGTGTCAACGGTCGAAGCCCGCCGACGATGGGTTGAAGCCGGCCACTCATGGCGATTGAAGCCGCCCGGGATTCCGTTGGCGCAGCCTGGCGCCCTATTCAGTTCGCCAATGGGGTGCTGCTCAAGGACGTCGCATCCAGGGCATATTTTTGCGCCGTTGTGGTTTTGATCACTGAAGCGACAGCGAATCTCGCTCAAACCTGGTTCCAGCAACCACGAACGACGGTGTTGCGACAGGATCACGACAGGAGATTATCATGAACAACGTATCGCGATTTGAATCCCTTGCCGACGACGATCTCGACCAGGTCATCGGCGGCGGACTGTCGTATGAGGCTGCCAAAGCCGTTTACGACGCCTATACTGCGGCCAGTCGGGTTACGGCAGCAGTGGGACTCAATAGTGCGGCAAGCTTTTTTAACGGCGCAGCACAAGGTGTCTCGCAAACATTTAACGGGCACCCGGCGTAAGGGTCTCCATCGAGAACGGCTGCGGATTCGGCTTCTTGCGGGGTGCGCCACATCACTGCATTTTAAAGAGCGCTTCCCGCCAAGTTCGGATCTAATCGATCGCACGTTTCGGTTCAGTATCGGAGGATTGATCATGAACGAAATATCGCGATTTGAATCCCTTGCCGACGACGATCTGGAGCAGGTCACCGGCGGAGCGGTGAACTGTAGCGTTGCGCGGGCCGTGGCCTGTGCCTATTATTCGGCCGGTGATGTTATGGAAGCACTGGGATAGGGTTACGAGGCAGGCAAGTTTTATGGCAAGGCAGAAGGTGTCAAGCAGTTCTGCTATTCGTAGGGCTAACTTCCCGCGTGAACGGTAGCCCGCACCCGGTGGTCTTCCGGGGCGGGCGGGCCGGCAGGCGAAGCGGCCGCCTCAAACGGGGCGGCCTCGCCGCGTTCTCGGCGGGGTATCGCCGCCATCGCTGACGATACAGGTTGCACCCGGCACCCGAAACGGTCCGACACCTCGGTTGCGCCACGATCAACGGCGTGTACACGGGCGGCGTTGCTCTATCGCGTCCCGGCGAGGCGGTGCCTGCGCCGGTGCCGCGCCATCCCGGGCGCGAGCGAAAATCCAATGCAATCGTCGTCCGGGGTATATTTTTCCGGTTGTGACCTTCTCCACAGATGCGACGGAGAATACTCGCCAAACATTGTTTCAGCAACCACGAATCCCGTGTTGCGACACGATCAAGGACTGGAGATTACCATGAACTATTTCTCTAATGCGCACGATATTACCGCCGATGTCCGGCAGAACGACGAGATTATGCTCCTCAATGACGACGACATCGCTGCCGTCTCCGGCGGCACCCAGCTCTATTCGCACCAGTTTTCCTACATCAAATACCAGCTCGACGGGTTGCGGCCGTTCGAGCCGAGCTTCGCCGAGGCCGTCAACGACGCCAATTATCCGGTGACGAAGTAAGCGTCGGGACGGCGGCATGGGCGGCCCATTCGGCAGAATGGGCCGCATATCGGATTATGTCCGCCGCCGTCGATTTCGCGCTTTCTCGTGGCGCAGCCCATCGCCGCGCCGATTGCCCCGTCAAACCCCTCGTCGATCCCGCTGTCGAGGGCGGCCGCATGAATGTCGAGCAGATGAAGGTGGTGGATAGGGATGGCTGATCTCGATTTGCCCCGCAAACGGGCTGGCGGGGGTCAAGGTCGACGGACCGCGAAGCCGACTTCCGTGCATTTCGTATAATGGCACCGTCATACGCCAAGCGTGATGGGAACGGCGGCGATGACGCACCGTGCCGGGATCGGGATTTACTAAACGCCGGACATGTCCAGATTGCCGGCATGATCCACCCCCTCCACTACAGCATCGGGCGCGACGGTTGGTTGACCGCGGCCCGTCCGATGGACTTCGTCAGGCGTTTGCGCTGGCGCATCACGCGGGGTGAGATTCGCATCGAGGACCTGCTGAAGGTGGCGAAGCACGGGTCCGGCAAAAACGTGTATCTTTGCGACCATGACTTTCAGTAAAGTGGCGCTGCAATTGCGCGTGCTCTGCGGCGTGGAACCCTCGACTTCTTTTCATCTCCATGACACCCGGGAGAGGCGCTGGCGGAGAAGCATCGCGAACCGGGAGGGAATATGTACGAGATCGAATTTGACGAGAAATCAATAGTTTTAACTTTGCGATTCAAAGGGATGTGGGATGTTTCCGACGTAATGCGCTTTCGCGACGTTCTCTATCCCACGCTCGGGAAATTGCGATCCCGATATCCGGTGTTGTCGATCCTGTCCGACACCCGGGAGCTGGGATTGTTACCGAAGGATGTGGCAGAAGCTTTCGCAATGTGCATGGGTGACGAAGTCATGCAGCCAACCGGACGGTGCGCCGTGCTGGTCTCCAAAATGCTGAACAAGCTGCAGGCGGATCGGATCGTCGATAACCCGCTGATGCAGGCGTTCTTCGACGAAACCGAAGCACGCGAATGGATAAAGGGGACTGCCGCCGCCTGACCGCGCTATCGCAGTCAGGCGCAGTCAGACCCCTTGCGCGTCTGCATGCCGTGCGGGCCGCTTTGGCTGCTGCGCCGGAAACGGCGTTGCAGGCGCTCATCGATGCCGGAATCGTACTGCAACGCTTCCCACATCTGCGGTGACGCCGCCCGACAGCTCCCCGATCAGATCTTCATCGTCGGGGTCAGCCAGACGATGCCGCGGCCGCGGAACACGAACACCAGGCCTTCGCCGCTGCGCAGCGCGTTGCGGATGCCGCGGACCAGCGGGCGCAGTTCGACCTGGAGCGACGCGCTGTACATCATCATCAGATCGCCATCGACGATCAGTTCGCCCGACCCGTCGAGTTCGATCGCCTCGACCTCGTTGACCGGCACCGGCGCCTCGACCACGAACACGCCCGCCCCCTCGAGCTTGGGCTGCATGAAGCCGTTGCCCGACAGCACGCCCGACACGGTGCGGTGGACGTGGGTCTTGATCTGGATCGACGATTCGCAGGCGTAGAAGGCCTTGTCGTCGAGGATCAGCGCGTCGCCCGGGCCATCCATCTCGGCGATGATGAACTGTTTCGAGGTCGGCTCGGTCCAGACCTCGCCATAGCCGCTATATTTGGTCGCGAACGCCGATTCGCCCGAGCCGGCCGACTTGACCGCGCGCGCGAAGAAGCCGCCCTGCTCGTTCTGCTGGACCTCGATCTGGAGCTTGCCATTGGCATATTGCAACGCGCCGGGTTCGAGCAGCGCCGATCCGCCCTCGAGCACGATCCGCAGCTGGCGGGAATTGAGCAGATGGCCGCTATAGTGGGTGCCGGTGCTGGTGTCATGGGTGTGGCTCTTGCGCTGAAACTGATAGAGTTCGAATCGCGCGCCGCGGCCGCTCTTCTCTTCGATCTTGGTTCGATATTCGGACATTCACTGTCTCCCGGGGTATTGATCAGGCGCTTCGCGGCACCTCGATCGAATGCGTCACACCAAAATACTCGGCACGGCGCAGGATGGATGCGGCCCATGTGCGATGGGTCGCAGGTTCGCACATCGTCGAATTGCTGGCAAATACAACACGGCTGTCACGCGACAGCAGCGCATGCGCCTCGCCGAGATCGTCGGGCGTCACCGCATAGGCCTCGTGGATCGTCGCGAGCTGCGACGGGTGGATCGCGGTCTTGGTCAGCAGGCCGTGTTCGATGTCGCGTTCGAGCTCCTCGCGCAGCAGCGCCGGATTGCCATAGCCCTCGAACACCGGCGCGCTGAGCGCGAAGCCCCACGGCGCGAAGCCGGCGATCAGGCCGACGATCGTCCCGCCGAGCGGCCCGTCATAGGCGGTCCGCACCGCCGAACGCCGCGCACCGAGCGTCTGCAGCAGATCGTTGCCGCCGATGCGGATCGCCAGCACCCGCTCCTGGATCGCCAGCAACTGCTCGCGCAGCCGGCGCATCTCGGCATGATCGAACACCTCGCGCGTCTCGAGCGTCGGCATCAGCAGATGATGATCGTGGACGAGCGCCGCGAGATAGCGCGGCAGGTTGTCGGCGGTCGCCTTGGGGATGACGAAGCCCTCGACATGCTCGATGCCGCGCATCGTCAGGATATGCGCGAGCATGCCGGCCTCGCGCGGGCGGACGAACAGCATGGGGCGCGACGGCTGATCGGTGCGGGACGCCAAAGTCTGCAGCAGCGCCGAGAGCCGCTTGAGCGCCGACGGCACCTCGTCCTCGCGGATCGAATCCTCGAGGCAGATCACCGCCGAGCGCAAGGTCGGATAGCGCGCGCCGCTCGCAACCTCGGCCAGATCGTCGCGGGTCGCGGGCACATAGAGTGTCGCGCCGAGCGCAATCGGGTCGAGATCCTGCATAGGCGCCATCCTGCTACTCCGAACCGAGGGATTTTATGACAGCCACCGCGCGAAAGCGGCAGGCCGGGTCGAGCCGCTCGACCGGCACAGTCCGCGTTTCCGCGAGATGGAGCAAGTGCGCGACGTCGGGATCGGCTGGATCGCGGACGAACAGCCGGTCGGGTACGCGGCGGAGCACGGCGCGCGTCGCCTCGGCGATGCCGGGCTTGATGCGGTTGCGGTCGACGATGCCGAGCCGCGCCATCAAAGCGACGACGAGGTCGTCGCAGGCGCGCGCGGTCGCCGCCCGCGCGGTGCCGCCGGGTGCGAGCGGCGCCGGCACTGCGGCGGCGGCGAGCGCGTCGATCGCTTCGACGAAGGCGCGCGAAACGTCGTGCGCGGCGAATTCGGGATAGGTGGTACAGGCATGGAACTCGCCGGGCGCCACCAGCATGTCGTTGAGGATGCTGCGGCTGACCAGCCCCGAGACGATCGCATTCAACAGGCCCGAGGCGATCAGATAATCGTCGTCGGTCGCCGCAAGGTCGGCGCGTCCGGCCGGATCGGCCACCACCGCCAGCAGCGGCGCGATGCCGAACGTACGGTCGGCGAGGCTGCGGCGCAATTCGGTGCCGATCGCGCCCTTGCCGGTCCAGCCGTCGACGAAGACGATATCCTCCGCCGCATGGCGCGCGGTGATGTGCGCCAGTGCGGCGCGATCGATGCCGCGGTCGCGGATGATGCTGATCGAATAATGCGGTGCCGACAGCCCGGCGCGGCGCAATGCGCGCGCCAGCAGCACGCCGATCGGCGTGCCGGCGCGCGCCAGCGAGACGATCACGACCTCGCCGCTTGCATGCGCCCGCGCCGCCATCGCCGCGGCGAGGCTGGCGATGTCGCCGCCCAGCCGGGCGCCGTTGCGCGCGAGCGCTTGCGCGTAGAGCTCGAGATAGATGGCGTCGGGCACGCTTTCGGCCGAGAGCATCTCGGAATAATGCTTCTTGCCCGACTGGATCAGGCGTTCCTTGGTATCGATGTCGGTCGGGGCGAGCGTGACCGGCTTCATCAGGAAGGTCACGTCGGCGGGGTGATAGGAGCCGGGAAAGCCCGTCATCCGATACCCCGCGCGAACGGCGTGACTGCCGCCAGTTGCGATCCGGTCGGCGTCATCGCGAAGTCGCAGAGCGCCATGAACGGGGCGTCGGTCAGGCTGTCGCCGATACCGATCACGGGCAAATCGGGATGGCGGGCGCGCAGCGCCGGCAGCATGTGGGCGACGGCCTGACGCTTGCCGAGAAACGGGGGCATGAGCGCGACATTGTTGCCGTTGACGTGCGTTGTCCAGCCCGCGGGCACCGCATGCGCCGCCGCTTCGACCGCTTTGTGGAGCGCTTCGTCGTCGGCCTGCGGATGCTTGATCAGCACATAGAGGCCGGTGCCCGCCTCGGTCAGCACGCGGACGTTGAGCCGGTGCCCGGCCGCTTCGGCGGCCGCCGACACCGCGTCGGCCGCCAGCGCCAGAGGTTCGGCGTGCAGCGCCGCCGCCTCGGCGATGATCGCCGCCCATTCGGGATCGGGCGTGCCGTCTTCGCCGAGCACGACGCCGCCATGCGCACAGACCGCGGCGCCATAATCGAGCCTGACCCGGCGCAGCCCTTCGAGCCCGCGCGCGGTGACCGGCACGAACAAGGTTGACTCGCCCAGCCAGGCGATGAAGTTCATCTGGCGCGGCGTGGCGTAGCTGAGCGGCGACCCGTCGCGCGCGAAGCCGAGCGGCGTCATCGCGCTTTCGGGCACGTCGTCGGGGCGCTTGCGCAGCGTCTGGAACAGGGTGTCGTCGAGATCGACGAGCGCGATGGCCCTCATGAGGCGATGCCGCAAATTGATGAGATCAAGCCCCTCCCCTTCAGGAGCATCGGGTCGGCCATGCCCCCGGCATGGCCTGAACAGCGCGGGGCGCTGTTCACCCGATGCTGGGTTGGGGTGGGGGCGAGCGAAGCGAGCTTCTGAGCGTGTGGCCAAGCCACAGCGAGGGCATCGAGCCCCCGCTGCGGCTGATCCCACCCCATCCCCTCCCCTGAAGGAAAGGGGCTTAAAAGGGCTTGCTTCGCTCGCTTCAGAGAAATGCGAGTGCTGGAGTGCCCTGAAGGTACGACATCACCGTTCATGACGAACACGCTCCCCCGCCGAAATCGATCGTCATCGCGTCGAGCGCGGCGACCAGTGCGGGATCGACGCTGCCGGCGGGGGTCTCGTGGCAGATGATCGTCAGCCGCGGATCGGCGAGGTCGACATTGTAGATGTGGTTGGGCACCGCCGTGCCGTAATTGTCGCCGAACCGCAGCCGGCTGCGGATCGCACCATCGATCCGGGCGGGACTCCGCGTCGTCGACTGGACGACGACGTCGTGGCCGAGCGCCTCGAGCCGTTCGGCGAAGCGGAATGGGGGATAGGTGAACTCGCCGGTCGCGACGACGCGGATCCGCGACGCCGGCGGGAGATCGAGTTCGTCGGCGAGATGATCGGCGTCGCCGGCGATGTCGGTGCGGCCGAGCCGGCCGAAATTATGGTGGCGTTCCATCGTGCCCAGCGCGAGCGCGGCGCGATCGAAATTGTCCGGCGCGGTCTCGGGCGGCAAAGGCGTGCCGGCTTCCCAGGCGAGCTTGCCCGACAACAGGCTGGCGCAGGCCGCTGGGTGCGGCATGCGATCGAGCCAGACGGTGCTGCCGCTCCAGTCGGCCAGCGTCGCGACGCGGATCGTCTCGAGCGCGGGCAGTTCGGCGGCGAGCGCGGCGGCGAGATTGGCGAGCGTCGTGCCGGTCGAGACCTCGTCGTCGACCAGCACCAGCGAACGGAAGCTGCGCGTCAGCGCCTCGTCCCACAGCGGCCGGTAGATCAGATGGGTCGAGGCGTGGCTGTGCGGCTCCTCGAAGCGGCACAGCAACGGATGATCGAGCAGTTGCCGGGTCGAGTGCAGGAAGGCGACGTCGTCGCGGCCGGTCAGCGCGCGGTAGCTTTCATGGACGCTCTGGCCGAGGCAGATCGCGGTTTCGGCCAGACCGACGACCAGCACCGGCCCGGGCAGGTCGGCCGGCAGCTGTGCGGCGAGATCGCGGACGCTGGCGCGCATCGTCGAGGGCCGGGCCGGGATATGGCGGCCGAGCAGGCGCGAGACGACGAGGAAGGCGCGCCTGGGATTGTCGCGCGCGGCGAAATCGCACAGCGCGTCGAGCGGCCAGTCGGCGCGGTCGATGCGCGCGCGCAGCACGCCGCTGGTCAGGGTGATGGCGGTCTCGGCGCCAGACTGGGTGTCGCCGGGTGCGGCGAAGTGAGGAGCGTGCATGCGACGCCTATCCCTCGCATTTGATCAGATAGATATAGCCGCGCGCCTCGCGGACGATATCGGCGCGGCTACGCACCGCGCTGTCGTCCGAGACCGTGCAGGCGAGATCGCAGGTGGCGAGGAAGGTGCGCAGGATCGGCGCCTTCGAACCGAAATTGACGTTCTCGGCGTTGACGCCGCCCTGGCGGATGCGTTCGATGTTGAGCGAGCTGTGGACCTGGCCGACGATCAGCCCCGACATGTCGAGGATCGGACCTCCGCTATTGCCGCTGGCGATCGGCGCGGTGAACTGCATCACGCTGCTGTCGTTGCCGATCCCGCACAAGGACGAGACATTGCCGCCGGTCGCCTGCGGCCCGGAACCGAGCAGCCCCTGCAGCGGGAAGCCGACGACGACGATATCCTCGCCGAGATGGAGATCGAGCGCGAAGCGGAAACGCGCGGCGACGGCGAGATCGCGCTCGACGCGCAGCAAGGCGACGTCGTTGCGCGGATCGACGAACACCACTTCGGCCGGCGCGGTCAGTTTCTCGCTGACGACGGTGACCTTGCGCGCGCCCTCGACGACATGCGCGTTGGTGAGAATGTGTCGGGGATCGACCGCGAAGCCGCTGCCGGAGAAATTGCTACCGCTACCGCCACCGCCGCCGCCCGACCGATCGTCGCCGGGAGGGCCGGGCCGGCCGGGGGTCTCGGGCGGATAGCTGACGACGATGTCGATCCCCAGCGCCGAGGCGACCGCGCCGATGCCGCCGACGAAGCCCTGGCCGTTGGCGAATAGTCGCCAGTCGCCGTTGCGGCGGTAAATCTCGACGAGGATCACCGACGCCTCGCCGCGATTGGTGGTGTCGAGTTCGAAGCGATTGTCGCCGACGGTGGTGGTGATCGAGCGCAGATCGCGCATCGTGACGCCGGCGCCGATGCCGCCGAGCATGTGGAGCACGAGCAGCAGCCGGTCGACGTCGGCCGGCAAGGTGGTCAGGTCGATACGCAGCGCGCCGCCCTCGACGAAGCTGGCGCCCGGGCGCATCTCCTGCGCGCGGCTGTCCATCGGCTTGAAGTCGGGCGGCACCTTGCAGTTGACGTCGAGCGCGACCAGCACCGCGCCGAGATGGCGGGCGAGCTCGTCGAGGCGCGGCCCGGCGACGTTGATCTCGATCGCCCCGCCGCCGAGCGGCACGCGCTGTCCGGCGGCGAGCTCAGGCATCGACCGGCACCTGCGGCGCGCGGTCGGCGATCAGCATCGCCTCGCCGATCGCGGCGACGAGCGCGCCACCCTGCGGCACCGGCATGTCGTCGGCCGCGACCAGCCCGAGTTCGAGCGCGATGTGCAGCCACGGCAGGTTGACGCCGGCGTAGCGGGTATAGAGGCAGCCGCCGCTCATCCGCGTGTTGATCTCGAGCAGGCGGATGTCGCTGTCGTCGACATTGGCCGCGCGGCACTGGACGTTGATCAGCCCGGACAGGCCGAACGCCGCGACCGCCTTGCGCGCGATGTCGAACACCGGCCCCTCGGCCTCGAGCAATTGAGCACGGCCCGCCTTGCGCCGCGCGACGCCGACGACCAGCCGGCCATCCTTGCAGACGCAGTCGAGGCTCCATTCCACCCCGGCGAGATATTCGAGCACGAGCAGACGCGTGTCGGCGGGCGCCGTGTCGAGCGCGAGGCGGACGACATCGGGCGCGATGACGTGGCTGTCGGGGTTCATCAGCGTCGCGAACAGGTCACGGTCGGGATCGAGCCGCCAGAAGCCGGCGCCGAACACGCCTTGCGGCGGCTTGATGCAGGGTTCGAGTTGCGCCGCCATGCAGTCGGCCAAAGCGGCGTCGAAGCCGGCGACGTCGCCGATCTCGCGCGTCCACGGCATCGGCAGGCCGACGTCGAGCGCGGCCTCATAGAAGGCGGCCTTGTCCTCGATCAAGGCCAGCATGTCGGCCGAGGCCGGCACGGCGATGCGGGTGCCGATCGCGGCGAAATCATCGGCGCGCGCGGCGATCAGCGAACGGCCGCCCTGCGGCACGAACAGGTCGACGCCATGGATGCGGCAGGTTTCGAGGCACCAGGCGACGAACGTCGCCTCGCCTTCTTCGGTGGTGCGATCGAACGCAGGTTCGGGCAGCCCGATATCGGCGGCGTCGAGCACTGCTGCCTGGGGATCGCGATGCGAGGCGATCAGGCGGAGGTCGGATGCTCGGAGATCGGGCGGTCGGAGATCGGAAGTCGGGGTGCCGGCGAGTCGATTCGCCTCGCCGGCACCCTCACGGATCATGATCAGCGCATCACGGATGCTGGAATAGCCGTGGTTGAACCAGATTGTCGGCACGCCAGCGTCCGCGGCGGATCAGATATTGACGCCGAACGACTTGGCGAGCGGCCCGAGGCCGCCGGCAAAGCCCTGCCCGATCGCCTTGAACTTCCACTCCTCGCCATTGCGATAGAGTTCGCCGAAGATCATCGCGGTTTCGGTCGAGGCGTCTTCCGACAGGTCGTAGCGCGCGATCTCGGTGCCGCCGTCGGCGTTGACGACGCGGACATAGGCGCTGGAGACCATGCCGAAATTCTGCTTGCGCGCCTCGGCGTCGTGGATGGTGACGGCGAAGCTCATCTTCGCGACGTCGGCCGGCAGCTTGTCGAGCGACACGACCACGACCTCGTCGTCGCCGGCGCCTTCACCGGTGGTGTTGTCGCCCTGATGCTCGACCGCGCCGTCGGCGCCCTTCTTGTTGTTGTAGAACACGAAGTCGCCATCGTTGCGGACCTTGCCCTCGGCGCTCTGGATGAACACGCTGGCATCGAGATCGAAGCCGCTGCCGTCGGTGACGCGCGTATCCCAGCCGAGGCCGACATTGATCTTCTTGAGGCCGGGCGCCTCCTTGGAGAGGCTGACATTGCCGCCCTTCGAAAGTGAAACTGCCATTTCGGTACTCCTCTTATGGTCGGACGATCAGCCGACGTTTACACCATAGTTGCGCGCGAGCGGACCCAGGCCACCCTTGTAGCCCTGGCCGACCGCGCGGAATTTCCACTCGGCGCCATGGCGATAGACTTCGCCGAAGATCATCGCGGTTTCAACCGACGCATCCTCGGTCAGGTCGTAGCGCGCCAGTTCGCGGCCGGTCACGTCGTTGACGATGCGGATGAAGGCGTTCTGCACCATGCCGAAATTCTGGCGCTTGTTTTCGCCGTCATGGATCGTCACCGCGACCGAGATCTTCTGGATCTCGGCCGGCACGCCGGTCAGCAGCACCTTGAGCGACTCGTCGTCACCCTCGCCTTCGCCGGTGCGGTTGTCGCCGGTATGCTCGACCGATCCGTCGGTGGATTTCAGCTGGTTGTAGAAAATGAAGTCCGAGTCCGAGCGCACCTTGTCGCCCGCCGCCAGCAGGAAGGCGCTGGCATCGAGATCGAAATCGGCGCCGTCGGTGGAACGGGCATCCCAGCCAAGTCCGATCAGGATCTTGGTGAGGCTGGGATCCTCCTTCGACAGGCTGACATTGCCGCCTTTGGACAGACTGATGGACATGGGATTCTCCTGGCTTCCTTGAGATCAGTCGGCATGTGCCGCGTTGAGGTCGATATCCTCCCGGTCCTCCGGGTGGAGCTTGTTGTGCCGCACCGACCACCACAGCGAGAGGCCGATGAACACCGCACCGATCAGGCCGGTCACCGTCTCCGGAATATGGAAGCGTTCGGAGGCGGAGACCAGCATGATGATTGCGAGCGCGATGATCGCCCAGAAGGCGCCGTGCTCGAGGAAACGATATTGGGCGAGCGTGCCGCGATCGACCAGCATCACCGTCATCGAGCGCACGAACATCGCGCCGATGCCGAGGCCGAGCGCGATGATGAACAGATTGTTCGACAAGGCGAATGCGCCGATCACGCCGTCGAACGAGAAGGAGGCGTCGAGCACTTCGAGATAGAGGAAGGAGGCGAGGCCCGAGCGCGCGACCGCGCCGGTCAGTTCGTCCTCGTCGCCTTCGAGCAGCGAGCCGATCGCCTCGACGCCGATGAAGGTGACGATGCCGAAGATGCCCGAGACGAGATAGGTGATCGCATCGCCGGCGGGCAGGATCGTCGATACGCCGTACATGAACAGCAGGATCACGGCGATCTCGACCGACTGGACGCTCGACAGCTTGGCGAGCTGGGTCTCGACCACGGAGATCCAGTGGACCTCCTTGTCGGCATCGAAGAAGAATTTCAGGCCGACCATGCCAAGGAAGGCGCCACCGAAGCCGGCGATGCCGACATGCGCGCCCTCGATGATCCGCTGATATTCGACCGGATTGCCGGCAGCGAGCTGGAACGCCTCGATCGGATTGACCTTCGCCGCGATCGCGACGATCGCCAGCGGGAAGATGATCCGCATGCCGAACACGGCGATCGCGATGCCCCACGTCAGGAAAGCGCGCCGCCACTTGGCGTCCATGTCGCGCAGCACGGTGGCGTTGACCACCGCATTGTCGAACGACAGCGACACTTCGAGCACGCCGAGGATCAGCACGATCCAGATGATGCCGAGCGTCTTGACGGGATCGCCGCCGGTGATCGCCCAGCCCAGCCAGGCGCCGAGCGCCAGGCAGACGGCCGTGAACAGCAGCGACCCCTTATAATATTTCCAGATCACGCGATTCCCCTCGTTGAGCCCATCAGTCCTTGCTGCCTGCCGTCCAGCGCAGCCCCCAGCCGAGTGCCCGATCGAGCTCGCTCTGGTCCCTGAAATAATCGACGATGCGCGTAGCCTTCAACGTTCCCCCGTCATTTTCAAGGAGAACCACGCCGCACAGCCGCATATTGTTGCGGCCCTCGGTCATCTTGACCTCGATCGGCGGCTGGTCCGGCATCGTCACGGTGACGATGCCGTCGGTCTGCTGCCAGTTCGGCACGCCGTCATAGATGTTGGCGAAGATCGCGATCCGCTTGAGTTCGTTCCAGCGCGCGCCGTTGATCCGCATCGTCTCGCCCTTCGAGACGTCGCCGGTGCGGTCGTCGCCGTCGAGCTGGATATAGGGCGGATCATGGAGCGCGCCGAACATCCGGCCGAGCGCCTGGACCACGCTCTTGCGGCCGTCCGCCATCTCGAGCAGGCAGCCGAGATCGAGATCGATCGCGTTGCCGCCGCCGAAGAAGCCCTTCTTGCCGCGCGACCAGTTGAGATTGACGACGATCTCGCCGAACGAGCCGCCGCGCTTCTCAAGGCTGATCGACTGACCCGACTTCTCGAGCGACACCTTGCTGAGGCTGATCGGCCGCGCCGGCGGCGGTGGCGCTACCACGGGTGGTGGCGGGGGCGGCGGGGGAGCCGGCGCAGGCGGCGGTGGCGCAGGCGGCGGTGGCGGGGGCGGTGCGGCGGGCGCATCGTCGGCGACGTCGATGCCGAACGAGCGCGCGAGCGGCCCGAGGCCGCCGTTGAACCCCTGGCCGACCGCGCGGAACTTCCACTGGCCGTTGCGCTTGTAAAGTTCGCCGAACGTCATCGCCGCCTCGCTCGCGCCGGCGAGCGCGGGCGAAAAGCCGAGTTCGGGCGCGCCGCCCCGCGGTCCGGCCGCGATCCGCGCACCGCTGAGCAGGGCCAGCGTCTGCCGCCGTGCCGCCGCCTGGTCGATCGTCACGCAGAACACGATGCGGGCGATCGCGGCGGGCAGCCGCGACAGATCGACCTCGAAGCTGCCCTTGGGCGAGGCGCCCGGGGCATAGCGGATCGCGCCGTCGCCGCCGCTGTTCTGGTTGTAGAACACCATGTCCTGGTCGCCGCGGACCTTGCCGGTTTCGGTCAGCAGATAGGCCGAGACATCGGCCTCGACCGCGCCGGGGGCGGTCCAGTCCACGGTGACCGTCACCGAATCGCCGATGACGGGCGCATTTCCGCCCTGCTGCAACTCGTTCATCGCATGCTCCCTGTCGTGTTCCGGCCTGCCCGAGGGCGTGAAGCCGACCGCCGTCCCTCAGATATTCTGCAGGATGACGGGCATCATGTCGTGGAAGGTGCGACCCGTGGTCTTTTCGCCGATGGCCTTCATGTCCCAGCCGCCACTGCCCCGCGACACGCGCGCCATCACCTGGCCGGTGTGGCTGCCCGCGCCGGTGAGGTCGTAACGCGCCAGCTCTTTGGCGGTAGTCGCGTCGACGAGGCGGCAATAGGCGTTCTCGATACGATCGAAACTGTCGCCTGTGAAGCTGTTCACGGTGAACACCAGCGTCGCCACGCTGGATGGAAGCGCCTGCAGGTCGACGATGATCTGCTCGTCGTCGCCATCGCCGGCGCCGGTGCGATTGTCGCCGGTGTGGACGATGCTGCCGTCATTGCTCGTGAGCTGGCGAAACCAGACCGAATCGAGCAATTGCCTGGCCGAGTCGAACATCAGGCAGGACGCATCGAGATCGACGTCACCGCCGCCGCCGCCGAACAGACCGCGCAACCCGCCGACCTTGCGGACATCCCAGCCGAGCCCCATCGTCACTCTGGTCAACGTCCCTCCGCCCGACTTTTCGAGGCGGATGGTCTGACCCTTGGTAAGACTGACCATCTTGTGTCTCCTGTAAGCGACCGGGTTTTGCTTGGCCTGATTTTGCTCATTGGCCTGATTTTGCGCATTGGTACGTCTGCAACAGCTACGGGCGCAACCGCTTTCCTGATGCGAGATCGTGAAGATTGGATGACGATCAATTGCTGCGCGAGGAATCGGGCGGCGGGATGGGCCTGCGACGTGAGGCCGTTCCGATAACGAAACGAAATGATGCGATGCCTGCGAGGGGAAATGGTCGCGCGGTTCATCGGGCTGCCGGGTTGCGCCGGATGGCATTCCCCCTTCCCTTCGTTCCCGCTGTATTCCACCAATTGCGAGGGGCGCGCTGCAGGTGATGCAGGGAGTGGGGACGGGTTTAACAATTGCTGCGTTCGTTCGTATTAAACGAACATATTTATCTTATCGTAAACCACGCATTGCCATCAGTTCGCTGATCATTCAAATAGTTCGTCATGGACAAACGAAAGCGCCAACCATTAAACCAGCTTCTCACCAGCCTGACCCCCGGGCTGATGGTCGATTCCGCATGGTTGCAAGCGCGGGGCATCTCCAGGACATCGATCCACGACTATGTACAGCGGGGTTGGCTCGAACGCGTCGCGTCGCGCGTCTACCGACGTGCGACCTCGACTGGCGGGGTAACGAGCTTGCGCTGGGACATGGCGGTGATGTCGGCGCAACGGATAGTATCCGCATCGTTCCATGTCGGGGGCATGACCGCACTCGAACTCCACGGGCTAGGGCATTTCGCCCGTCTCGGCGGCGACCGGACGGTCCATCTCTATGATCCGGAAGGCGTGGTTCCTTCCTGGCTACCGAAGCTCCCGACCGACGCGATGCTCGTCCTCCACAACCGCGCCCTATTCCCGAATCCGTCGCTTGGCGTCGAATGGCATCGGCTCGATCTCGGGACTACGCGTCTCGGTGCTGCCGTGCCGTCGCCAGATTCAAGTGAACCTTGGGACCATTTCTTGCGGGTAGCGAGTACCGAGAGGGCAACCATCGAGATGATGGAGGATGTGCCTGACAGCCTGAGCTTCGAGCATGTCGATACGATCTTCGAAGGCCTGACGACCTTGCGGCCGAGGCTGCTGACCGACCTGCTTGAAGGATGCAAGAGCATCCGGGCCAAGCGGCTGTTCCTGTTCTTCGCCGATCGCCACGGCCATGGCTGGGCGAAGCATATCGATCGCCAGCATATCGATCTGGGTCGCGGCAAGCGGCAGCTCGTCCCGGGCGGGAGGTTGGACCCTCATTACCAGATAACGGTGCCGGCGACCTTGACGGCCAAGGCAGGGGAAACAACCCAATGACCGCGCAGCAATATGTCGACCAGGTCAGCTTGCTCGTCCGCGCCATCCCCGAGATCGCGCGCGAAGACATCTTCGCATTGGAAGGCGGGACCGCGATCAACCTGTTCGTGCGCGACTTGCCGCGCGTGTCGGTCGATATCGATCTCGTCTACCTGCCCATCGCCGATCGCGACAGCTCGCTGCAGGCAGTCCGCGATGGTCTCGACCGAATCGCGTCACGGCTCGAGCGAGGCGGGCGCATGGCCGTCGAACGGCGGCTCCTTCCCGACGGCAAGCGCCTGGTGGTCCAGTCCGACGGCGTGACGATCAAGATTGAGGTATCCCCGGTATTGCGGGGCACGGTGTTCTCGCCAGTGCTGAGAACCGTGAACGCTACGGTCGAGGAGCGCTTCGGCTTCGCCGAGATGCAGCTCGTGTCCGAGGCCGACTCCAAGCCGGAAAGATCGTGGCCGCGCTCGATCGCCAGCACCCCCGCGACCTGTTCGACATCCACTTCCTGTTCGTCAACGAAGGGATCAGCGACGATCTCTTCAAGGCCTTCCTGATCTATCTCGTCAGCCATTCGCGCCCCGCCCACGAACTGCTTTGCCCGCACCGGCTCGACATAAGCGCCCAATATAGCGACGAGTTTCTCGGCATGACCGTCGCGGACCTATCGCTCGATGCCCTTCTGGAGGCGCGGGAGCAGTTGGTGCGCGAGATCTTCGGCCGCGCGAGCCAGGGTGCAAATCGCCACTTCCTCACCTCTTTCCATCACCTCACGCCCGATTGGGACGCGCTCGGTTTCGATACTGCGATCGCGAATCTGCCCGCGCTGCGCTGGAAGCGCCTCAATCTCGAGCGACTGCGCCTGGAGAATCCGGCAAAGTTCGATCATCTATTGCATGCACTACAGGATTGCCTTGGGTCAGCCGCATAGCCGAGCGAAGCGATCAACTTCGGCTGACTGGCGGCCATGCGGGTAGGTTTCACCCGATTGGCCTGCTGCTCTTGGCCGCCGTCCAGCCATCGCATTCTGCCGCCTCCGCGCTATAAGCAGGCGGTATCCCTTCTCCGGAGCACCCCTTGCCGCCCCTGATCGTTCGCCCCGCGGCGCATGCCGATGTCGATGGCCTGCTGGCGCTTGCGCGGATCGGCGGATCGGGGCTGACCAATTTGCCGACCGATCGCGCGGTGCTGTCCGAACGGCTTGCCGCCAGCGACGCGACGATCGCCAGCCATGGCGGCGGGCGGGCGGTGATTCTGGTGCTGGCGCAGGGCGACGAGGTCAGGGGCTGCGGCATGGTGTTCCCGCGCGTCGGCGAGGAATGGCCGTTCTACAGCTATCGGATCAGCCGCAACACGCAGCGTTCGGCGGTGACCGGCGGCCGCATCTCCTATGACACGCTGACCCTGACCAATGATTTCGACGGCGCCTCGGAAGTGGGCGGACTGCTGGTCGATCCGTCGGTGCGGCGGCAGGCGGCGGGGCGGCTGATCGCGCGGTCGCGCTATCTGTTCATCGCCCAGCATCGCGACTGGTTCGGCGACCGCATCGTCGCCGAGTTGCGCGGCATCCAGGTCGATGGCCGCTCGCCCTTCTGGGACGCGGTCGGCAGCCGCTTCTACGGCATGAGCTTCGAGGAGGCCGACCGGCTGAACGGCGTCGCCGGCAACCAGATGATCGCCGACCTCGGCCCGCGCGGTCCGATCCACGTCAATCTTCTTTCCGACGAGGCACGCGCGGCGATCGGCCAGCCGCACGAGGACGGCCGCAAGGCGCGCGACCTGCTGCTCGCCGAAGGGTTTCGCGAGGAAGGCTATGTCGACATCTTCGATGCCGGTCCCACTTTGTCGGCCGAGATCGACCAGCTCGCGATCGTCCAGCTCAGCCGGTCCGATCCGATCGGCGAGATCCGCGCGGTGGCGGGCGAGAGCGCGGTCGATTCGCTGATCGCCGCGGGCACGGGAACCGCGTTCAGGGTGGTCCGCGGCCATGTCCAGCGCACGCGCTCCGGGGTGGCGGTCGAACCGGTCGTCGCCGACGCACTGATGCTCACAATAGGGAACGAGATCCGTCATGTCCGCTTCTGAAATCGTCTCGACCGACCCGATGACCGGCGAGGTGCTGTGGCGCGGACCCGCCGCGCGCGCGGCCGAAGTGGACGCGACGGTCGCCGCGGCGCGCGCCGGATTCCGGGCATGGCGCCATCTGCCGCTCGACGATCGCATCGCCGTCGCCCGCGGTTTCGCGGCCCGTGTCGCCGAGCGCCGCGAAGAGTTTGCGCGGCTGATCGCGCGCGAGACCGGCAAGCCCTATTGGGAGGCGCTGACCGAGGCTGACACCGTCCGCGCCAAGGTGGAGATCAGCATCACCGCGCAGGCCGAGCGCGCGGGCCGCAGGGAGAGCGAGGCGGCCGGGGTGCGCGCGGTGCTGCGCCACCGGCCGCACGGTGTGCTGGCGGTAGTCGGTCCCTATAATTTTCCGGCGCATCTGCCCAACGGCCATATCGTGCCCGCGCTGCTGGCGGGCAATGCGGTGATCTTCAAGCCGAGCGAGAAGACCCCGGCGACCGGCCTGCTGATGGCCGAGTTCTGGGCCGAGGCCGGCCTGCCGCACGGCGTGCTGACCGCTTTGATCGGCGACGGCGATACCGGGCGGCTGCTCGTCGCGCATGACGGCATCGACGGCGTGCTGTTCACCGGCGGCGTCACCGCCGGCCATGCGATCCATCGCGCGCTGGCCGATGCGCCGCACAAGATCCTCGCGCTCGAACTCGGCGGCAATGCGCCGCTGGTGATCGCCGAGCCGGTCGACCACCAAGCGGCCGCGCATCTGATCGTCCAGTCGGCCTATATCTCGGCCGGCCAGCGCTGTTCGTGCACGCGCCGACTGATCGTGCCCACGGGCGCGTTCGGCGATGCGATCATCGACGCCCTGCTGGCGCTGATCGACCGCATCCGCGTCGACGGCCCGTTCGCCGATCCGGCGCCTTATATGGGCGCGCTGGTCGACAACGCCGCCGCCGATGCGATCCTGGCGGCGCAGGCGCGGATGATCGAACTGGGCGCCAGACCGTTGCGGCCGGTCAGACGGCTCGCTGACGACAAGCCTCTGCTCTCGCCCGGCCTGCTCGATGTGACCGACCAAAGCGAGCGTGAGGATCGCGAGTTTTTCGGGCCTTTGCTCCAGCTGATCCGCGTGGCCGGCTTCGATGCGGCGCTGGCCGAGGCCAATGCGACCAGCTTCGGTCTCTCCGCCGGGCTGATCGGCGGCAGCGACGCGGATTATGCCCGCTTCCAGGACGAGATCCGCGCGGGTGTGGTCAACTGGAACCGGCCGACCACCGGCGCCGCCTCATCGGCACCGTTCGGCGGCGTCGGCGTATCGGGCAATCATCGCCCGAGCGCTTATTACGCCGCCGATTATTGCGCCTATCCGGTCGCCAGCCTCGAAGCCGACACCGCCAGCTTCCGGATCGAAACGGGGCTGTCGCAGTGAGCACGCGCGAGATCAATTTCGACGGGCTGGTCGGCCCGATGCACAATTATGCCGGGCTCTCGCTGGGCAATATCGCCAGCGCCAGCAATGCCGGCGGCACCTCCCGCCCGCGCACCGCGGCGCTGCAGGGGCTGGGCAAGATGCGCGCGCTGATGGACCGCAGGCTGGTTCAGGGTTTCCTGCCGCCGCTGCGCCGGCCGGCGGTGGGCACGCTCCGCGCGGTCGGCTTTGCCGGCACCGACGCGGAGGTGCTGGCGGCGGCGGCGGCCGAGGATCGCCCGCTGTTCAACAACATCTGCTCGGCCTCGTCGATGTGGACCGCCAATGCCGCGACGGTGATCGCCGGTGCCGACAGCGCCGACGGGCGCGTGCATCTGGTGTCCGCCAATCTCGCGACGATGCTCCATCGCAGCATCGAGGGGCCGGAGACCTGCGCCAATCTGCGCCGGATCTTCCGCGACCCCCGCCATTTCGCCGTGCACGCACCGCTCGAACCCGCCCGCCATTTCAGCGACGAAGGCGCCGCCAACCATATGCGAATCGCGCCGACGCACGGGCAGGCTGGCGTCAACATCTTCATCCATGCGCCCGAGACGGAAGGCCGCTTTCCCGGCCGCCAGACGGTGCGCGCCGGCCAGGCGGTCGCACGGATCGCAGGCGCGCGTGCAGCGATCCATACGCCGCAGGCGGCGATTGCAATCGAGGCGGGCGCTTTCCACAACGATGTCGTCGCCGTCGCGAACGAAAGCGTGCTGTTCGCGCATCATCAGGCGTTCGGCGACCGCGATGGGCTGTTCGCGGCGTTGAACGCGGCGATGCCGGGTCTCCACATCGTCGAAACGAACAGCGTGCCGCTGGCGTCGGCGATCGCGACCTATTTGTTCAACTCGCAGCTGCTGACGATGCCTGAAGGGCATATGGCGCTGGTGCTGCCGGCCGAGACGCAGGCGGATCCGCTGGTCAAGGCGGCGATCGACGCGGTCGTCGCCGGCAATAATCCAGTCAACGAGGCGATCATCGTCGACGTCCGCGAAAGCATGCGCAACGGCGGCGGCCCGGCCTGCCTGCGGCTGCGCGTGCCGGTGAGCGACGCGGCGCTGGCGGGGATCGATCCTGCTTTCCTGCTGACCGAGGCGCGCTGGGCGGCGCTGTACGCGCTGGTCGAGCGGCACTGGCCGGAGAGCATCGCGCCGGCCGACCTGACCGATCCGGCGCTGTGGGCGGAGGCGGCAGCCGCGCACGATGCGCTGGAGGCCTGGCTGAGCGTCGCCTGATCGGGGTTGCAGGGCCAAAGGTTCGACCGCCGACAATGGCAAATATCCGAACGAATGTTCCAGATCAGCAAGTTTCTCGCCGACGTTTGTCGCTGTTGCGGACGAACCGGACGAAATCGCCCCCGAGGCGCGACGCGGCGCCTGCCGTCGCCGATGCACCTCTGCTACATCGTCATATCGTAACGACAAAGGAGGGACCGCATGATCGACCCGGCGCTGCGCGAGGCCGCGATCGCGCTCTACGACCGCTTCACCCATGTCGATCATGATCGCCGCGCGTTCATGGGCGAACTCTCCCGGCTGGCCGGCGGCGCGGCGGCGGCCAATCTGCTGCTGGCCGCCATCGCCGCCAACCCGGCCGCGGCGGCGATCGTCGCGGCCGACGACCCGCGTGTCGCCGCGCAGGACGTGACATGGCCGGTTGCCGGCGGCCGGACGATGAAGGGCTATCGCGTAAAGCGCGCCAAGACGGCAGCGAAGCTGCCGGCCGTGGTCGTCGTGCACGAGAATCGCGGACTCAACGATCATATCCGTGACGTCGCGCGCCGGCTCGCGCTCGAAGGCTTCGACATCGTCGCGCCCGATTTCCTGACGATCTCCGGCGGCACGCCGGCCGACGAGGACGCGGCGCGGGCCGCGATCGGCGCGCTCGACCTCAATCTCGCCGTCGCCGATGGGGTTGCGACGATCGCCTGGCTGAAGCGGGCCAAGGCCGGCACCGGCAAGGTCGGCGCGATCGGCTTCTGCTGGGGCGGCGCGATGGCGAACCGGCTCGCGGTGGCGGCCGGTGCCGATCTCGCCGCGGCGGTGCCCTATTACGGGCCGGCGCCCGATCCGGTCGAGGCGATCAAGGTCAAGGCGGCGATGCTGCTCCAATATGCCGGCACCGACGATCGCGTGAACAAGACCGCGCAGCCGTGGATCGACGCGCTGAAGGCGGCCAAGGTGCCGGTCGAGGCCTATTTCTATGACGGTGCTGCCCACGCCTTCAACAACGACACCTCCGCCGAGCGCTACAATGCGGCGGCGGCGGCGCTGGCCTGGGGCCGGACGATCGCGTTTCTGAAGGCACGACTGGCCTGAAGGCAGGGCTCGACTCCTGAATGCGTTGCCATTATGTTCCGATTCATCCCGAAGGAGAGTCGATATGCCAGGCAAGATCATCTTCTATTACAATCCGCAAAGCCGTGCGGCGACGACCCGCTGGATGCTCGAGGAAGTCGGCGCCGATTATGAGATCCGGCGGATCGATTTCGCCGCCGGCGACAGTCGCTCGCCCGAGTTCCTCGCGATCAATCCGATGGGCAAGATTCCGACGATCGTGCTCGACGACGGCACCGTGCTGACCGAGACCGGTGCGATCCTGGCCTGGCTGGCGGACGCCTTCCCCGACGCCGGGCTAGCGCCGCCACTCGGCTCGTCGGCGCGCGGCACGATGTACCGCTGGCTGTTCTTCACCGGCAGTTGCTACGAGCCGGCGATGACCGACCGGATGATGCGCCCCGACGCGCCGGGCAGCAAGCAGTCGCTCGGTTGGGGCGATTATGACGATGTGATCGACACCTTCGAAAAGGTGCTGCAGCCCGGACCGTGGCTGCTGGGCGACAATTTCAGCGCGGCCGATGTCTATGTCGCATCCTCGCTGGGCTGGGGCGGCATGTTCGGCGCCCCGCGGATCAAGGAGAGCGCTGTGATCCAGGACTATGTCGCGCGTGCGACCGCGCGGCCGGCTTATGCAAGGGCGAATGCGGGGTGATTCCTTCCTCCGTGCGCGGAGCGGAGGACGAAAAAGGCCCGGCGGATCGCTCCGCCGGGCCCTTCCCTATTGCCGTCAGTATGCAGTCGCTCAGTTGCGATTGCCCATGAAGCTGAGCAGGAACTGGAACATGTTGACGAAGTCGAGATAGAGCGACAGCGCGCCCATGATGACCGACTTGCCCATCATCTCGGTGCCCGCGACATGCGCATAGATGCTCTTGATCCGCTGCGTGTCATAGGCGGTGAGGCCGGCAAACAGCAGCACGCCGATCGCGCTGATGACCAGCGACATCGTGGTCGACTGCAGGAAGATGTTGAGGATCATCGCGACCAGCAGGCCGACCACGCCCATGATCAGGAACGTGCCGAAACCCGACAGATCCTTCTTGGTGGTGTAGCCGAACAGGCTGAGACCGGCGAACGCCGCGGCGGTCGAGAAGAAGGTCAAGGCGACCGACTCACCGGTGTAGACGAGGAAGACCGTCGCCATCGACAGGCCCATCACCGCCGCGAACGACCAGAAGATCGCCTGCATCGCGCCGGTCGACAGCTTCTGGATGCCGAAGTTCAGCACGAGAATGAACGCCAGCGGCGAGAAGATGATCAGATATTTGAGCAGGCCGGGTCCGAACATGATCGACGCCGCAAAGCCCGACTGGGCGAACAGCAGCGCGACGATGCCCGTCAGCAGGACGCCCGACGCCATATAGTTGTAGACCGAAAGCATGTAGGAACGCAGACCCGCATCATATGCGACGTCCCGCGAACCAGTACCGGTGCCGGCACCGGCGCCTGCGCCTGCGGCGGGTGACCGGGGATCAGACCAGTTTGCCATCTTGAAACAGCTCCTTTGCCCGCCATCAGTGGCGGATGCGGCCAATATCACCCCCGGACTGCGGTTTTTCAAGGGAAACCGCATCGCGGGCCGCCGTGAAGATTGTTACAAACCATTGCTGACCCCGTTAAGGTCCGGATCGCCATGCATCGTCTGTTCGTCGCCTTGCGCCCGCCCGCGTCCGTCCGGAGCACCCTGATCGACCTGATGGGCGGGGTCGACGGCGCGCGCTGGCAGGATGACGACCAGCTCCATCTGACCTTGCGCTTCATCGGCACGGTCGACCGGCATATGGCGAACGACATCGTCACCGCGCTGGGATCGGTCGTTGCCGCACCGTTCGAACTGGTGCTGGACGGCGTCGGCCAGTTCGACCGGCGCGGGCGGATCGACACCTTGTGGGTCGGGGTGCGGCCGCACGACAAGGTCGCGGCGCTGCATCGCAAGGTCGACCAGGCGCTGCAGCGGCTGGGCCTCGCGCCCGAGGGCCGCGCCTTCGTGCCGCACATCACCGTCGCGCGCTTCGGTCGCGACTGTGGTCCGCTCGACGGCTTCGTGACCGGCGCGGCGGCCGCGGCGATCGGCACCGCGTTCACGGTCGAACATTTCGCTTTGTTCGAAAGCAGGCTGGGCAGCGACGGCCCCAGCTACACCCTGGTCGAGCGCTACGCGCTGCGCTGAGTGGCAGGAACAGGTCCCAAGCGCCAATTCGAATATGTTCTGTTCCCCGGCGAAAGCCGGGGCCCAGGAGTCGCGCACTCCGAGCGTGTGACTCCTGGGCCCCGGCTTTCGCCGGGGAACTGCCAACTTTGCTCCTCTTGCCGGTCTTACCGACGCTGATCGCTCAGGCGGCCGCGATCCGGTCGGCCAGCCCCTTTGCGCCGGCGGTCACGTCGCGCCACGTGACGTCGAAGCCGGCATCGTCGCCGAAATAGGGATCGGCCACCGCCGCGCCCTCGCGGCCGGGGACATGATCGAGCAGCAGCGACAGGTCCGCGGTCGCGTCGGCCGGCCTGATCGCCTTCAGATCCTTGAGATTCTGCGCGTCGAGCGCGACGATATAAGTGAAGCAGCGGAAATCGGCCGGCGTCACGACACGGGCGCGCAACCCCGCGATGTCGGCACCGTTGCGGCGGGCGGCGGCCTGCGCGCGGGGATCGGGGGCGCGACCGACATGCCAGTCGCCGGTGCCGGCCGAATCGACCGTGACGTCGAGCCCGCGACGATCGGCTTCGGCCCGGAATGCCGCCTCGGCGAGCGGCGAGCGGCAGATATTGCCGAGACAGACGAACAGCACCGCAGCGGTCACAGGCGAATCTCCAGTTGCGCGCGCCGCCTGGCCGTAGCGGCTTTGGACATGCGCCCGCGCTCTGCTAGCCCATCGGCCAAAGACAAGACAATCACGAGAGGAAGCCGCCTTTGGACGACGTCCCGAACGCCGCCCTGCCCGCGGCCCGCATCGAGGATCGCTATGCGTGGTACGGCCTGTCGGTCCTCGTCATCGTCTACATGCTCAACTTCATCGACCGCCAGATCCTCTCCATCCTCGCCGAGGATGTGAAGCGCGATCTCCATCTCAGCGATTCGGACCTCGGCTTTCTCTATGGCACCGCGTTCGGCGTGTTCTATGCGCTGTTCGGCATCCCGCTGGGACGGCTCGCCGACACCATCAGCCGGGTGCGGCTGATGACGGTCGGGCTGGCTTTGTGGTCGACGATGACCGCGCTGTCGGGACTGTCGCGATCGGGCGGGCAGCTCGCCGCCGCGCGGATCGGCGTCGGCATCGGCGAGGCGACCGCTTCGCCCTGCGCCTATTCGCTGCTGTCGGACTGGTTCCCCAAGGAGAAGCGCGCGACCGCGCTGGCGATCTATTCGTCGGGGCTCTATCTGGGCGGCGGGCTTTCGCTGTTCATCGGCGGCACGATCGTCGAGAGCTGGAACGCGGCCTTTCCCGATGGCGGGCCGCTGGGTCTGCGCGGCTGGCAGGCGGCGTTCATGGCGGTCGGTCTGCCCGGGCTTATGCTGGCGCTATGGGTGGCGAGCCTGCGCGAGCCGGTGCGCGGCCAGTCCGACGGCATCGTCACGCCGACCGCGCCGCAGCCCTACCGGCTGTTCCTCGCCGAACTGCTGACGATCATCCCGCCGCTGACCTTGCTGGGCGCCGCGCGCAACGGCCGGCGTGCGCTGGCCGGCAATGTCGCGGCGCTGATCGTCGTCGGCGCGATCGCCGGGGGCTTGATCCTGCTGACCGGCGACAGGCCGCAATGGATCGCGGTCGGCATCGGCGCTTATGCCGTGTTCAGCTGGGCGAGCGCGCTCAGGTATCGCGATCCGGCGACCTTCGCATTGATCGTCGGCACGCCGGCCTTCCTGCTTGTCGTCGTCGGCTATGGCCTGATCGCCTTCACCGCCTATTCGGTCAGCTTCTGGGCGGCGCCGTTCGCGCTGCGCGAACTGGGCAGCACGCCCGACATCGCGGGCCTGCTGATCGGCGGCGGCGGCGCGGCCGGCGGCTTCGTCGGCGTGGTGCTGGGCGGGCGGATCGCCGACCGGTGGCGGCTGTCCAATCCTTCGGGCCGGATCGCGGTCGCGCTGGTCGGCGCGATCACGCCGCTGCCGTTGCTCGTGCTCTGCTTCACGACCGAAAGCGCCGCCATGTTCTACACGTTGCTGCTGCCGATGCAGGCGCTGAGTTCCTGCGCGCTCGGCGCGTCGGCGGCGACCACGCAGGACCTGGTGCTGCCGCGGATGCGCGGCACCGCGACCGCGACCTTCTTCATCGGCACGACCCTGATCGGCCTGTCGCTCGGACCCTATATGGCGGGCAAGGTCTCGGCGCTCAGCGGCAGTCTCGGCACGGGGATGCTGTCGCTGCTGGCGGTCGCACCGGTTTCGATCCTGTGCCTGTTGCTGGCGTATCGCCGGCTGCCGGCGGCGGAGGCGAGCCGGTAGGCGCGGGCGCGGGCGGCGGGGGAGCTGATCTAAATCCTCCCTATCGCGAAGCGATGGGGAGGATGAAAAGGTCACCCCTTCGAGAAGACGCCGCAGGCGATGCGGGCGCCGCTGTTGCCCGAGGGATCGGTCCTCATGTCGTCCGGTGCGGCGTGGATCACGATCGCGGCGCCATCGGCGTCGAGCAAAGCGGCCGCGCCGGCGGACAGGCTCGCGCCGGGCAGGTCGATCTCGAGCGTGCCGCGGCCGTCGGTACCGATCAGCAGATTGGGCAGATCGCCCATATGCGCGCCCTCGGGATTGTCGCGGCCATGTTTGTGGCCGGTCGGGTTCCAGTGCGGGCCGGCGGTGGCGAAATCCGGCCCGTCGCAGCGGCCGACAGTGTGGATGTGGAAGCCGTGCGCGCCGGGCGGCAGGTCCATGCCGGAGATTGCGAGGCGCAGCCCGTCGCTGCTCGTCGTGATGCTCGCCTCGCCGCGCGGCGAGCCGGCGGCGTCGAACAAGGACGCGAACACGCGGCCGGCGGGCGCTTCGCTCGCGGTCGGTGCGCCCATCGGGGCGCAGCCGCCGAGCAGGGCCAGGGTTGCAGCTGCGGAAAACATCGTCAAGCGCATCGATCAGCTCCGATAATATGGCCCCGGGCGATCAGGGTGAGCGCCACCTTTACGAAGTGGCAACGTGACATGTGCTCAAAGGTTGCCGCCCGACGCCCAAGCGTTCGCAACCCGTCGCCGGGTCAGCTTACGCCGAACCGCCGGGTTTTTGGCAATATTTGTTTCGGGACGGCAATGGGCGCATCAGAAAATCCGCATATCGTGGTGGTCGGTCTCGGCTATGTCGGGCTGCCGCTGGCGGTCGCGCTGGCCAGGCATTTCAAGGTGACGGGCTTCGACATCGACGAGGATCGCGTCGAGGAATTGCGCTGCGGCCACGACCGCACGCGCGAACTCGATGCCGAGCGGCTGCAGGCCTCTTCGATCGTGCTGACCAGCGATCAGGAGCCGTGCAAGGGCGCAGACATCTACATCGTCACCGTCCCCACCCCGGTCGACAAGATCAAGCGGCCCGACCTGCGGCCGCTCTGTTCGGCCACGCGCACGGTCGCCGGGCTGATCGCGCCGGGCAGGGACACGATCATCGTCTATGAGAGCACGGTCTATCCGGGCGTGACCGAGGAGATTTGCGGCCCCGAGCTCGAGCGCGTGTCGGGCCTCAAGCGCGGCGTCGACTTCTGGCTCGGCTATTCGCCCGAGCGGATCAATCCCGGCGACCGCGAGCATACGGTCGACCGGATCGTCAAGGTCGTGTCGGGCGAAACCCCCGAAGTGCTCAAGCGAATCAGCGCGATGTACGGCGCGATCACCAGCGCCGGCACGTTCGAAGCGGCGTCGATCAAGGCCGCCGAGGCCGCCAAGGTGATCGAGAATGCGCAGCGCGACATCAACATCGCCTTCGCCAACGAGATCACCCAGATCTTCGCCGCGCTCGACATCTCGATCTGGGACGTGCTCGACGCCGCCGGCACCAAATGGAACTTCCTCAAATTCCAGCCCGGCCTCGTCGGCGGCCACTGCATCGGCGTCGACCCCTATTATCTGAGCTTCCGCGCGACCGAGGTCGGCCATGAGAGCCGCGTGATCCTGTCGGGCCGGTCGATCAACGATGGCATGGGCCAGTGGGTCGCCGAGCAATTGCACGACCGCCGCGGCGCCAAAGCCGGCACGGTGCTGGTGATGGGCGTGACCTTCAAGGAGAATGTCCCCGACATCCGCAACTCGAAGGTGGTCGACGTGATCGAGCGGTTGAAATGGCTGGGCCACAAGGTGTTCATCCACGACCCGATGGCCGACGCCGACGAGACACGGCACGAATATGGGCTGGAACTGTCGGACTATGCGCTGACCCAGCAATATGACGTCGTGCTGTGCACGGTGCCGCACCAGGACTATCGCGACATGGCGCTGGACGCGGTCGCGGGGCTGGTGGCGCCGGGCGGACTGCTGGCGGATCTGAAGGGGATCTGGCGCGGCAAGGATATCCCCGGCGTGGAGCGCTGGTCGCTTTAGGCCGCACTGCCTCCCCTCAGATCAGCCCCAGCTCGCGCATGCTGGTATGGCCATGGGTGCCGATGATGATGTGGTCATGGACTTCGATGCTCATCCGGCGGCCGGCCTCGATGATGTCGCGGGTCAGCAGCACGTCCTCGCGGCTGGGCTTGGGGTCGCCGCTGGGATGGTTGTGGACGAGGATGATCGCGGCGGAGCCGAGTTCGATCGCGCGCTTGATCACTTCGCGGACATGGACCGAGGCCTGGTCGATCGATCCCTCGCTGACCAGCTCGTCGCGGATCAGCACATTCTTGGTGTTGAGATGGAGCACGCGGACGCGCTCGACGGTGATATGCGCCATGTCGACGTGGAGATAGTCGAGGAGCGCCTGCCAGCTCGACAATATCGGCCGCGCCGCGATCTCGCCGCGCAGCATCCGGACCGCGACCGCGTTGACGATCTTGAGCGCGGCGATCGAACCCTCGCCGATGCCCTTGACGCGCAGCAGCGATTCGGGATCGGCCGCGAACAGGCCGCCGAGGCTGCCGAATTCCGCCAGCAGGCGCTTGGCATGCGGCTTGGTATCGATCCGCGGCATCGCCAGCGCGAGCAGATATTCGACCAGCTCATGATCGAGCAGCCCGTCGGCGTCGGCCAGCAGCCGCGCGCGCAGGCGGGCGCGGTGACCCTCGCTTTCGTTTGCTCTGGTCGTGTCCGTCCCCGTCCCCATGGCGCATGGTTTATGGGCGTCGTCGCGCCGCGTCCACAGCACCGTCTTCGCTGGAGACGGCCGAATGCCGATTGTGTTGGCGGCAAAGGACCATATTCTGCATCAGGGCGTTGATCGCGCGAGTTTGGGAGCGTGCGTGTTTGGGAGCGGCCGGGCAGGATGACCGATATGGACTTCGCCCCGAGCACCGATTCATGACCGCCGGCAAAATGTCCCGACGTCGGCGAGCGCTGCTGATCGTGTTGACGCTGGCGATTCTCGCGCTGGCGGCGCTGTGGTTCCAGCGCAAGCCGATCGCGCGCAACTATGTCGATGCCGAATTGCAGAAGCGCGGCGTGCGCGGCAGCTATGAGATCGCCGATCTCGGCGTGCGCCAGCAACGGATCGAAAAGCTCGTGCTCGGCGATCCCGCGCAGCCCGATCTCACCGCCGACTGGGTCGAGCTGCGGATGAATTACGGCTTTGGCACGCCGCGGCTCGCCGACGTCCGCGCCGGCGGCGTGCGGCTGCGCGGCCGGCTGGTCGACGGCGTGCTCTCGCTGGGCGAACTCGACAAATTGATGCCGGCGCCTTCGGGCAAGCCGTTCACCTTGCCCGACCTTCGCGTCGAACTGGCCGATGCGCGGATGCGGCTCGACAGCGATTTCGGCCAGATCGGTCTCAAGCTCGACGGCGGCGGTCATCTTCGGGACGGCTTTCGCGGCAAGCTCGCCGCGGTGGCGCCGGGCCTGACGTTCGGCGACTGCCGCGTGGCCGGCGCCACCGCCTGGGTCGATCTCAAGATCATCGATCGCAGTCCGGCAGTGTCGGGGCCGGTCCGCGCCGACGGTGTGACCTGCGCCGGCGGCGATGCCGGGGCGGGCAAGACCGATCTCGCGGTCGACGCCGCCTTGTCCGAAGCGTTCGACGCCTGGAAGGGCGAGGCCCGGCTCCAGCTCGCCGATGCGCATCATGCCGATTCGCGACTGGTCGGCCTGACCGGGCGGGTCGATTTCGACGGCGGGATCAAGGGCACCAAGGGCAGCGCCAGGCTCGCGGCGCACGGCTTCGCGACCGCGCAGGCGATCGGCACCGGGCTGCGGCTGGCCGGCGACTATGGCCTTGGGCGCGGCGCGATCCGGTTCGATGGCACCGCCGGCGCGGGCAATGCGCGGCTGGCGCCAGCCGGCCTCGCAATGATTCGGTCGTTCGCGGGCACGGGAGCGGGCACGCCGGTCGGGCCGCTCGCAAGCGCCTTGTCGAATGCGCTGGCCAAGGCAGGCGAGAGTGCGGCGATCGATGCCGCTTTCGGGATCGACCAGCGCGATGGCGCGGGGACGCTGACGCTGACCCGGCTGTCGACGCGCAGCGCAAGTGGGGCGGTGATCGAACTCGGCCAGGGCAAGGGCGTCAGCCTGACCTGGCCCGATGGCGCGGCCCTGATCGACGGCACGCTGGTCCTGTCGGGCGGCGGGCTGCCCGAAGGCAGCATCAGACTGGCGCAGGCGAAGGCCGGCGGTCCGGTCAGCGGCGAGGCCCGCTTCGCGCCTTATGCCGCGGGCGGATCGCAACTGACCCTGGCGCCGGTCCGCTTCACGACGCGCAGCGACGGCGCGGCGTTCGAGACGCGACTCACGCTCGACGGTCCGCTGGGCGATGGCCGCGTCGTCGGCCTGACCTTGCCGGTGGCGGGCCTGTTCGACACGCGCGGCAATCTGATCGTCAACCGCGGCTGCGCCCCGCTCGAATGGCGATCGGTCAGCGTCGCGGGGCTGGCGCTCGCGCCGGCGCGCGTCGGCTTGTGCCCGGTCGAGGGCGGCGCGCTGCTAGTGCGATCGGGCGGCAGGACGCTGGGCGGCGCATCGATCGTCGCGCCGCGGCTGACCGGCCGGCTCGGCAGCAGCCCGATCACGCTCGCCGCCAGCGGCGCGCGGCTGACGCTGGGCGACGGCACGCTGGGGCTGTCCGACGTCGCGGTGCGGCTCGGCGCGCCGGACAGCCTGAGCCGGCTGAACATCGGACGGCTCGACGGGCGGATCGCCAGGGGCGGCATCGCCGGCCGCTTCGCCGCGCTCGACGGCAAGATCGGCGCGGTGCCGCTGCTGATCTCGGAGGGCGAAGGCGACTGGCGGCTGCTGAACGGCGCGCTGACGCTGGGCGGCGCGCTGAGGGTGGCCGACGAAGCGAACCCGCCGCGCTTCCAGCCCTTGCTGTCGCGCGACTTCACGCTCGCTTTGGTCAACGGCCGGATCGACGCCAATGGCACGCTGGTCGATCCGAAGCATGGCGTGACGATCGCCCAGGTCGACATCGTCCATCGTCTGGGCGCGGGCACCGGCGAGGCGGCGCTGACGGTGCCCGGCATCCGCTTCGGCGAGGGGCTGCAGCCGGAGGAGCTGACGGCGCTGACCCTGGGCGTCGTCGCCAATGTCCGCGGCACCGTCACCGGCCGCGGCGACATCCGCTGGACGCCGCGGGGGGTGACCAGCGACGGCAGTTTCCGCACCGACGACACCGCGCTGGCCGCCGCCTTCGGTCCGGTCGAGGGTCTGTCCGGCGAGATCCGCTTCACCGACCTGCTCGCGCTGGAGACCGCGCCCGGCCAGATACTCAAACTGCGCCAGATCAACCCGGGCATTCCGGTCGGCGACGGCGAGGTCCGCTATCAGCTGCTCGCCGGCCAGCGCGTGCGGATCGAGGGCGGCCGCTGGCCGTTCGCGGGCGGCGAACTGATCCTCGACCCGACCATCCTCGATCTCGCGGCGACCGAGCGGAGGCTGACCTTCCGCGTCGTCGGCCTCGAGGCGGCGTCGTTCATCAACACCTTCGAGTTCGACAATCTCAATGCCACCGGCAAGTTCGACGGCGTGCTTCCGATGATCTTCGATGCCGAGGGGGGCCGGATCGAAGGCGGCTTCCTCAAGGTGCGCGAGGAAGGCGGCACGCTCGCTTATATCGGCGAGGTCACGAATGCCGACCTCGGTTTCTTCGCGCGGATCGCGTTCGATGCGCTGAAATCGATCAAGTACAAGCGGCTGACGATCGGCATCAACGGCGCGATCGACGGCGAACTGGTCAGCGACATCCGCTTCGACGGCGTCAACCAGGAGGGGATCGCCAAGGGCAAGGGCGGCTTGTTCGAGCAGATCCTCGGCCGGCAGTTCATCTTCAACATCAAGATCACCGCGCCGTTCCGCGGCCTGATGACCACCGCGAAGTCGTTCTACGACCCCAGCATCCTCGTCCGCGATGCCCTGCCGCCGTCGGTCAAGCCCGTCGACAATGCCGCGCCGGAGGCAAAACTCGTTCAGCCCCACGAAAGCGAGCCCGTGCCATGAAGCGTTCGATATTGACGAGCAGGCGTGACGATGCGACCCGTTCGGCGATGGCACGGAGAAACCTATTGGCCCTGGGCGGGCTGGCGGCATGTCTGTCGGGGTGCATCCAGGTCACTGCGCCGGACAAGCCGATCGAAATCAACCTGAACATCAACGTCAAGCAGGAAGTCCTCGTCAAACTGCAAAAGGACGCGGAAGACCTGATCCAAGCCAACCCGGAGCTGTTCCCGCAATGAAGACCAGGACCATCACATTCGCTGCCGCCGGCCTCGTGCTGGCGCTTTCGGTCGGAGTCGGCGGTTATGCGCTCGCGCAGACCGGCGCGGTCAGCGCCGCGCTCGCCGCCGGCACCGTCGGCGAACAGGCGGACGGCTATCTCGGCATTCGCGGTTCGGCTTCGGCGGAGGTCAAGGCCGAGGTCGAATCGATCAACATCAAGCGCCGCGCGGCCTATACCGACCTTGCCGCCAAGCGCGGCGTGAGCGTGGCGGCGGCGGCCGCCGCGACCGGCTGCAAGACGCTCTCGTCGCGCGTCGGGCCGGGCCAGGCCTATCGCCTGCTCGACGGCAGCTGGGCGGTGCGCAACGGCAGCGAGCCGGTGCAGTTGCCGGCCAACTGCCCGGCCTGACGGGGTTTGCCGGCCGCAGACGGCGACCGGATGGGGGTGCCAAGGGTTGGACCAAGGTCCAGCCCTTTGCTGCACTGCACATGGTTGACTTGCACGAAGTCGCTTCCTAAACGGGCCGCGCCTTGGCGGGTTCGCTCGTCTTCCATGCTTCGTCGAACGCCAGGACGCGTCTCTTGGAGTGATATGCATGGCGGAACGTGAACCCGGGCAAGACCCCGGCGGCGAAGATGCGCGGCTCCAATCGCTCGATGAGCGGTTGAAGCAGGCGCAGCATGACGAAGCGGTCAGGACCGGCGCGGCGCAGAAGGGCCAGGACGAAAATTATCGTCTCGGCAACCGGGTGCTCGCGGAACTGATCGGGGGGATTGCCGGCGGTGCGTTGATCGGCTGGGTCATTGACCGTTTCGCCGGCACCTCGCCATGGGGCCTGCTGGTGGTGATGTTCCTCGGAATCATCGTCGCCTTCAGAAACATCATCAGGATTTCGAACCAGCGTCCGAAGTGACATTCGGGCGCTTTGGTCGCATGAATTTGGGGTAACCAGGTGGCCGAACAGGGCAAAGTCGACCCGATGCACCAGTTCACGATCGAGCCGTTGTTCGGCACCGATCACTGGTCGATCGCGGGGCACAACATCGCCTTCACCAATTCGGCGTTGTGGATGGTCATCACGGTGGTGGTGCTGTGGCTGTTCATGCTGGGCGGCATGAAGCGCGAAGTCGTGCCCGGCCGCTGGCAGGTCGCGGTCGAGAGCATGACCGGCTTCATCGATTCGATGCTGATGGCCAATATCGGGCCGAAGGGGCGCAAATATGTGCCCTATATCTTCTCGATCTTCATGTTCATCCTGTTCGCCAATCTGCTGGGGCTGCTGCCTCTGGGCCTGGTCGGCGTCCACCCGTTCACGATCACCAGCCATTTCACGCTGACCGGCGTGCTCGCGATCATGAGCTTCTCGATCGTGCTGATCGTCGGCTTCTGGCGCCATGGCCTGCACTTCTTCTCGCTGTTCGTGCCGCACGGCACGCCGTGGTGGCTGCTGTGGCTGATCCCGTTCATCGAGCTGATCTCGTTCATGGTGCGCCCGTTCAGCCTGGGCCTGCGACTGTTCGTCGCGATGATGGCCGGCCACGTGCTGCTGGAAGTGCTGTCGAGCTTCGTGATCGACAGCGCCAATGCCGGCGCCGGCTGGGGGATCGCGATCGGCGGCCCCAGCTTCATCCTGATGGTCGCGATCTGCGCACTGGAAGTGCTGGTCGCCGGCATCCAGGCCTATGTGTTCGCGCTGCTGACGTCGCTCTATCTGAACGACGCCGAAAATCTTCACTGAGTTTTCTCCACCTTTTTTCCGACCAATCGAATCATCAAGGGAGTTATTGAAATGGACGCAGAAGCAGCCAAGCTCATCGGCGCAGGTCTGGCGGCGATCGGTGCCGGCATGGCCGCGATCGGCGTGGGCAACGTGTTCGGCTCGTTCCTCGAGAGCGCGCTGCGCAACCCCGCCGCCGCCGACGGCCAGCAGGGCCGCCTGTTCATCGGTTTCGCCGCCGCCGAACTTCTCGGTCTGCTGGCGTTCGTCGTCGCGATGATCCTGATCTTCGTCGCGTAACGATCAAATCCGCCGTCCGGCCTTGGCCGGGCGGCCGGACAGGCCAATCTCTTCGGCCGGAAGGCCGGACAAGAACGCAGGCACAATGCCCCAGATAGCCCAACTCGCCGCAACCTGGTCGTCGCAGATCTTCTGGCTTCTGCTGACGTTCGGGTTCGTGTTCTTCGTCATCGGCCGGGGCATGATCCCCAAGGTCCAGTCGACGGTGGACACGCGCGACCGGCAGATCGCCGACGATCTCGCCGCCGCCGATCGCGCCCGCAAGGATGCGGATGCGCGCGAGGAGGATTATCGCGTCAAGGCCGAGGCCAATCGTGCCGAGGCGCTCAAGCTGACGCAGGCCGCCAAGGCGGAGGCTACCGCCGAATCGGAAGCGACACTGGCCAAGGCCGACGCCGAAACCGCCGCGACGATCGCGGCGGCGGAAGCCCGGATCAAGGCGGCGGCCGATGCGGCGATGGGCGAGATCGAGACCGTCGCCGCCGAGGCGGCGCAGGAGATGGTGGCCAAGCTCTCCGGAGCGACGGTGAGCGCGGCGGATGCCGCTTTGGCGGTGAAGGCAGCGTTGATCCATGGCTGAGGCAGACATCAACGGTTCGGCCGAAGTCGCCGGCAATCTCGCCCATGCGGATACGTCCGAGGGGTTGCATGCCGGCACCGAAGCACATGGCGGCGCGCATGCCGAGCCATCGGCGCTCTATCTGGCGCCCGGCGGCTGGGTCGCGCTGTCGATGGCGGTGTTCGTCGCCATCCTGCTGTGGAAGAAGGTGCCGGCGCTGATCGGCGCGATGCTCGACGGCCGGATCGCGGCGATCCGCGGCCAGCTCGACGAAGCCAGGACGCTGCGCGCCGAAGCCGAAGCGTTGCGCGCCGAATATGAGGCGAAGCTGAAGGCGGCCGAGGTCGAAGCCGTGGACATGCGCACGCATGCCGAGGCCGAGGCCAGGCAAATCCTCGCCGATGCCGAAGTGCACGCGAAGGAGCTGATCGTGCGCCGCGCCAAAATGGCCGAAGACAAGATCGCCGGCGCCGAACGCGCCGCCATTGCCGACGTCCGCGCCAAGGCCGCGAACGCCGCCGCTAGCGCGGCCGCGACATTGATCGCCGCCAAGCACGACGCCGGCGCCGACAGGCCGCTCGTCGACCAGACGATCGCCGGCATCGGGACGCGGCTGAACTGAACTTGTTAGATCCTCCCTGTTCCGGGGAGGAATGTCTTGTTCGGGGTGGCGATCCACGGAGCGACCGCCTAAATCGGCGCCGTGTCCGACAAGCCGCAATCACCCGACCGCTTCAACGAAGAAAAAGCGACCTACACCGTTCGCGGTTCCGACGTGCCCGACCTCGAGGTCGGCGTGGCGGCGATCCGCGACGTGGTGAAGACGCTGCCGCAGCGGCCGGGCGTCTATCGGATGAACGATGCGCGCGGCGACACGCTGTATGTCGGCAAGGCGCGCAGCCTGAAGAACCGCGTCACCAACTACACCCAGGTCGCGCGGCTGCCCAAGCGGCTGAGCCGGATGGTCGCGCAGACGCGGTCGATGACGATCGTCACGACCAACAACGAGGCCGAGGCGCTGCTGCTCGAGGCGCAGTTGATCAAGCGCTATCGCCCGGCGTACAATGTGCTGCTGCGCGACGACAAGAGCTTCCCGTTCATCCTGCTGCATGCCGACCATGCCTTCCCGCGGATCCAGAAGCATCGCGGCGCGCGCAAGGCCAAGGGCGATTATTTCGGGCCGTTCGCCAGCGCCGGCGAGGTCGGCCGCACGCTCAACGCGCTGCAGAAACTGTTCCTGCTGCGCAGCTGCACCGACAGCTTCTTCAACAATCGCGACCGGCCCTGCCTGCTCCATCAGATCAAGCGCTGCTCGGCGCCGTGCACCGGCAAGATCGACGAACCCGCCTATCGCGACCTCGTCTCCGACGCGCGCGACTTCCTCAGCGGCAAGTCGACGCCGGTGCAAAAGAAGCTGGCCGATGCGATGCAGAGGGCGAGCGAAAATCTCGATTTCGAGCAGGCCGCGGTGCTGCGCGACCGGCTGCGCGCGCTGACCTTCATCCAGGGCAGCCAGGCGGTGAACGCCGAGGGCGTCGGCGATGCCGACGTGTTCGCGCTCGCGGCCAAGGGCGGCACGGTCTGCGTCCAGGCCTTCTTCATCCGCGGCGGCCAGAATTGGGGCCATCGCGCCTTCTTCCCCGCGCACACCGCCGATGTGCCCGAGGACGAGGTGCTCGCGAGCACGCTGATGCAATTCTACGAGGAGGTGCCGCCGCCGCGCCACCTATTGACCGACCGCATTCTGCCCGAGGCCGAGCTGCTCGGCGAGGCGCTGTGCGAGCGTGCCGGCTACAAGGTCGTCGTGTCGGTGCCGCAGCGCGGCGACCGGCGCCGGCTGATGGAGCAGGCGAGCCGCAACGCGGTCGAGGCGCTCGACCGCCGGCTCGCCGAATCGTCGACCCAGGCGAAGACCTTCCGCGAGATCGGCGAACTGCTCGAGCTGGACGGGCCGCCCGACCGCGTCGAAATCTATGACAACAGCCACATCCAGGGCACCAACGCGCTGGGCGGAATGGTGGTCGCCGGGCCCGAGGGCTTCCGTAAGGGCGCCTATCGCAAGTTCAACATCAAGCGCAAGGAGACCGCGCCGGGCGACGATTTCGCGATGATGCGCGAGGTGATGGAGCGCCGCTTCGGCCGCGCGCTCGACGAGGATCCGGATCGCGAGGGCCAGGAATGGCCCGATCTCGTGCTGATCGACGGCGGCAAGGGCCAGGTCAGCGCGGTCAAGGCGGTGTTCGATGCGCTGGGCATTGAGGACGTGCCGTTCGTCGGCATCTCGAAGGGGCCCGACCGCAATGCCGGCCGCGAGATCTTCCACTTCCCCGACGGCCGCGAACTGACCTTGCCGGTCAATTCACCGGTGCTGTTCCACCTCCAGCGGCTGCGCGACGAGGCCCATCGCTTCGCGATCGGCGCGCACCGCCAGAAGCGCGCCAAGGCGATCACCGCGAGCCCGCTCGACGAGGTCCCCGGCATCGGCCCGGCGCGCAAGAAGGCGCTGCTGATGCATTTCGGATCGGCCAAGGCGGTACGCGGCGCGGCGCTGGAGGATCTGATGAAGGCGCCCGGGGTGTCGGCGGCGATGGCGCAAGCGGTGTATGATTATTTCCATGCCGGGGGATGAGCGAAGGTGCACGTCGCTTGACCGTGGCGGTTGCTCGCCTCACATTGACACGATGAAGATCGCCGGCTTCCCTCGTCTCGCAGCCGATCCCGCCATCTGCGGCGGCCGACCGATCGTCGACGGCACGCGCATGCGCGTTTCCGACATTCTCGAAATGCTTGCGCAGGGTGTCGGCGAGCCGGAGATTCTGGCCGATTTCTCTTACATACAGGCGTCCGATATCCGCGCCTGCCTCGCGTTCGCCGCGAACGCTGCCGACCACCCGATTGTGGTTGCCGCGTAGCCGTAACGGGGATTTCCCTTCCCCCTTGATGGGGGAAAGAAGCCAGATGGTAACAATCCAAGTCAGGAAAGGGGGCGGCGCGCCGATGGACGCGCCGCCCCTGTCATGATGCACGCCCGGCGCAGGGGCGTGGACCATCGACGGATGTCGCACCCGACCTGCGGCGGTGGTCGACCCGTTCGCCACTCTGTTGCGCAATGACCGTGCCAGACCCGTCATTCCGCCGCAGTGCGGCAAAAGCGGTCCCCGGTGGCGTCCCCATTCGGGATCGGTGGGTCACACCAGTGCCGTTGCGAGACGCCACCAGTCGGGATGCGCCAGGCCGATCGCGTGATGGGCAGCGTCGCGCGTTTCGTTGCCGTCGAACAGCGCGAAGCCGGTCGCGCCCGAGCCGGACATCCGCGCCAGCACGACACCCGGCCTGGCCGCCAGCCAGTCGACGACCTCGGCGATGGCGGGCACGAGCGCGCGCGCCGGCGGCTCGAGATCGTTGCGGCCCGCGATCGCGGCCGCCAGCGGATCGCCGCTGGCGAGCGGGCCGCGATCGCTCCCGTCCCAGGCCCTGAACACCGGACCGGTCGGACAAGCAACCCGCGGATTGATCAGCAGCAGGGCCATGCCCGACAGCGCGTCGGCGGCGATCGGTTCGAGCCGATCCCCCCGCCCCTCGCCGCGCACGGTGCGGCCGGCGAGACAGGCTGGCACATCGGCGCCGAGGTCGGCGGCGAGCGCGAACAGGCGGTCGTCGGCCGGATCGATGCCGTGGCGCCGCGCGAGCAGGCGCAGCGCTGCGGCGGCGTCGGCCGAGCCGCCGCCGATGCCGGCGGCGATCGGCAATTGCTTGTCGAGCAGGAAACGGCCGGTGACTTCGATGCAGAAGGTCGCGCCGAACGACCGTGCGGCACGCAGCACGAGATTGTCGTCGCCGGACGACAGGCCCGGTGCGAAGGGTCCGGTGATCGCGAGCGACAGTGCGTCCGCCGGTTGCAGGGTCAGTACGTCGCCGTCGCGGGCGAAGGCGAACAATGTCTCCAGCGCATGATAGCCATTGGGGAGCCGCGCCCGCACGTGGAGGGCGAGGTTGATCTTGGCGGGGGCGATGTCCCTGAGGGAGGCCATTGGCGCTAGCATGGCATGGAGCGATGAGTGCCGGCGCAATTCCTCCCCGGAACGGGGAGGGGGCCCAGCGAAGCTGGTGGAGGGGCAGGGGCCACGTCGGAAGCATCCAGTCCTGCCCCTGCCCCTCCACCATCGCTTTGCGATGGTCCCCCTCCCCGTTCCGGGGAGGAATTTAGATCGGGGATGCATTGGCCAGTCATACGAAAACCGCTCAGCGCGCCTTCGCGTCGGCGGGGCCGGTGTCGATCTTGGTTTTGAGTCGCGGCAGCGCCGCGCTGTCGGCGAAGATCATCGCCGAGCGCCATGCATAACGTGCCTCGTAGCGCCGGCCGACCGCCCAATAGGCGTCGCCGAGATGTTCGTTGATCGCCGATTCGCCGGGGTCGCCCTTGACCGCGCGTTCCAGCGTTTCGATCGCCCTGGGCAGGTCGCCGCGCAGATAATAGGCCCAGCCGAGCGAATCGGTGATCGCGGCATCCTCGGGGCGCAGCGCGCTCGCGCGGGTGACCAGCCGCATCGCCTCCTCGATATTCTCGCCGCGTTCCAGCTGGGCGTAGCCGAGATGGTTGAGCACCACGGCATTTTCGGGGGCGAGCGCCACCGCCTTCTGCAGCGCCGGACGCGCCTTGTCCCATTGGCCGGCGCGTTCGAGCGCCGATCCGCGCAGCAGCCACAGCGACCAGGGCGCCTCGCCACCGCCGGCACCGACCAGGTCGATCGCGCGCGCATAGGCAGCGGCGGCGCCCGCATGATCGCCGGTCTGCGACCGCGCATCGCCGAGCCGGGCAAAGTCGCCGGCCTGCGCGCCGGGCGCGGCGGCCGCGGTTTCGGCGGCCTTCAGCGCGCCGGGTGTGTCGCCGAGCTTCTGCAGCAGCGCGATCCGGGCGGTCAGCGCGCCCGCCGATAGCGGATCGTCGGCCGGCACCTTCGCCAGCATCGCCAGCGCCTCGTCGCCATAATCGCCACTCGCCAGCGCCTCGCTCATCGCGATCTCGGCGGCGCTGCTGTCGGGCGCGAGCATCAGCGCGTTGCGCGCCAGCGAGATCGACAGCAAGGACAGCCGCTCGCGGGCGATGTCGCTCGCCAGCCGTACGAACAAGGTCGAGATGCCTTCGGCGGCGCTGTCGATCGCGCCCGGAACGGGCTTGCCGGCCTGGACGAGCGCGCGTGCAGCCGCGAAGCTGGCATCGCCACCTTCGAGCAGCGCCAGCGCTTTGGCACGATCGCTCTGCGCCAGCCGCGCGCCGACCGCGAGGCGCAGCGCCGAGGCGCGGCCGCCGCCGATCAGCGCCGTCGCCCTGACCGCGGCGATGCTCTCGGCGACGTCGCCGCGCGCCGCCAGCAGCAGTGCGCGATGTTCGGCGGCATAGGCGCCGGCGAGCGCGCTGCCGCGCTTGGCATCGAGCACCGCGACCGGATCGCCGTCGCGCGCGCCGAACGCGATCCAGGCCCGCATCACCGGCACGAGGAAATCGAACGCGCCTTCGGATTCGATCCGGTCGACCTGGATCTGCGCGCCGCCCCAGTCGCCGCGGCGGACGGCATCGGTCATCAGGATGAGCCGCGCGTCGCTGGGCAGCACCTTCGCCTTGTCGAGGATCGCAGCCGCGCGCAGCGCCAGTCGTTCGTCGCCCGCGGCCATTGCCTGGCGAAAGGCGCGCATCGCCAGCACCGCGTCGTCGGGCGCGGCGTCGAGCGCCGCCGCATAACCTGCGGCGGCCTCGCCGGCCCGGCCGCCGACATCCGCCGCCCGCGCCTGGATGTAGCCGACGATCGGCGACGGCGGGGACTTGCTTGCCGATGCCGGCGCGCCGGCGGCGGCCGCCAGCAGCAGCCCGGCGGAAACGAAGCGTGCGCTACATGTTCGGATAATTCGGTCCTCCGCCGCCCTCGGGCACGACCCAGTTGATGTTCTGGGTCGGGTCCTTGATGTCGCACGTCTTGCAGTGGACGCAGTTCTGCGCGTTGATCTGGAAGCGGGGATTGCCCTCGTCCTGACCGACCACCTCATAAACGCCGGCCGGACAATAACGCTGCGCCGGCTCGTCATAAAGCGGGAGATTGTGGGAAATCGGAACGTCGGGGTCCTTGAGGGTCAGGTGGATCGGCTGATCCTCCTCATGATTGGTGTTCGACAGGAACACCGAGGAGAGCCGGTCGAAGCTGAACACGCCGTCGGGCTTCGGATAGTCGATCTTGGCGCACTGGTCGGCATGCCACAATCTGGTGTGGTCGGGCTTGTGGCCGAAGGTGAAAGGCAGGCCGATCTTCAGATAGCGCATCCACATGTCGGTGCCGGCCACCAAGGTACCGAGCGTGCCGCCGAATTTCGACACCGACGGTTCGACGTTGCGGACCATCTTGAGTTCGGTCGCGATCCAGCTCTTGTCGAGCGCTTCGGGATAGGCGCTGAGCACGTCGCCGGCGCGATCGGCTGCGATCGCATCGAACGCGGCCTCGGCCGCCAGCATGCCCGATTTCATCGCGGTGTGGCTGCCCTTGATCCGCGGTACGTTCACGAACCCCGCCGAACAGCCGATCAGCGCGCCGCCCGGGAAGACCAGCTTGGGCACTGACTGCCAGCCGCCCTCGTTGATCGCGCGCGCACCATAGGAGACGCGCTTGCCGCCTGCGAGGATTTCGCGGATCGCCGGGTGGGTCTTCCAGCGCTGAAACTCCTGGAACGGCGACAGATGCGGATTCTTGTAGGACAGCGCGACGACGAAGCCGAGCGCGACCTGGCCATTGGCCTGGTGATAGAGGAAGCCGCCGCCCCAGGCGTCGTCGAGCGGCCAGCCCTGGGTGTGGATGACGCGGCCCGCCACATGCTTGGCCGGACCGATGTCCCATAATTCCTTGAGGCCGATGCCATAGACCTGAGGCTGGCAATCCGATTCGAGATCGAACAGCCGCTTGAGCTCCTTGGTCAGATGCCCGCGCACGCCCTCGGCGAAGAAGGTGTATTTCGCGTGGAGCTCGAGGCCGGGCTGATAATCGCTCTTGCGGGTGCCGTCGCGCGCGACGCCCATGTCGCCGGTGGCGACGCCCTTGACCGATCCGTCCGCGTTGAACAGCACCTCGGCGGCGGCGAAGCCCGGGAAGATCTCGACGCCGAGCCCCTCGGCCTGCTCGGCCAGCCAGCGGCAGAGATTGCCGAGCGAGCCGGTATAGGTGCCCTTGTTGTTCATGAACGGCGGCATCATCAGATGCGGCATCTCCCACTTCTTGCCCGCGGTCAGCGCCCAATGGTGATTCTCGATCACCGGCGTGTCGGCCAGCGAGCAGCCCGAGGTCCGCCAGTCGGGCAGCAGTTCGTCGAGCGCCTTGGGATCGACGACCGCGCCCGACAGGATGTGTGCGCCGATCTCCGAGCCCTTTTCGAGCACGCAGACCGAAAGCTCGCTACCCTTTTCGGCCGCCAGTTGCTTCAGCCGGATCGCCGCGGAGAGGCCGGCCGGCCCGCCGCCGACGATCACCACGTCATAAGGCATCGATTCGCGTTCGCTCATATCTCTCGCTCCACCCGTTCCGCCACCCGGTCACGCCTCGCCGACGCGGCTCGTCCTGCCCAGAAACCGGTTTGTCATCATCGCCGGTGCATGATGATTGACCTGCTCGTCAACTGCCTAGCCTATAGGGCATATGCGGGCGGGAACCATTTTTAGCGATATCGAGCACGCGTTGAGTGCGCTCGACTGGTGGCGTGAAGCCGGCGTCGACGTCTTCGTGGGCGACGAACCGCACGACTGGCTCGGACGTCGGCGGGTGGCACCGGCCGCTCCGGCGCCGCCGCAGCCGGCGCCCGCCGCCGTGCTTCCCGATACGCTCGCGGACTTCCAGGCATGGCTTGCGACCAGCGACGATGTGCCCGAGGCGCGCTGGGGTTCGGGCCGCATCGCGCCCGCCGGCGATCCTGCCGCCGGGCTGATGATCGTCACCGACCTGCCCGATGCCGACGACGCGACTGACGGCCGCCTGCTCGCCGGCGCGCCGGGCCGGTTGTTCGACCGGATGCTCGCCGCGATCGGCCGCACCCGCGAAACCGTCTATCTGGCGCCGCTCGCCAGCATCCGCCCGGTCGGCGGCCGGATCGACGAGCCGAGCTTCGTCCGTCTCGCCGCGCTGATGCGCCATCATGTGATGCTGGCGCGACCCGGCACGCTGCTGCTGCTCGGCGACGCGCCGAACCGTGCGCTTCTGGGGATGGGCTTTGTCGCCGCACGCGATCGCTTACACATCGTTAACCATCAAGACGTCAAGGTGAACGCCGTGGCAAGCTTCCACCCGCGCCAGCTGCTCCGGCAACCGGCACTCAAGGCGGAAGCGTGGCGCGACCTGATGTTGCTCACTGGGGGATCCGGCCTGTGAAGTTTGCCGTTTCGATATTCGCGCTCGCCGCCGCTGCGGCCGTCGCCACGCCGGCGCAGGCTGCGCCCGAGGCGGCGAACACCGCACGGGTGAAACCGGCCAGTCTGCCTGCCCTCCTCACCGCCGCCCAGCGCGACCAGTACCGCCAGGTCTTCGCCGCGATCCGCGCCGCCAGATGGGACGACGCCGCGGCCAGGCTCGACGGGCTGAAGGACGGCCCGCTGACCTATTATGCGCGCGCCGAACTCTATACCGCCAAGGGATCGCCCAAGGTCGAGCTGGCGGCGATCGAAGCCCTGCTCGCTGCCGCCCCCGAACTGCCGCAGGCACCGCAGCTGGCCCGCCTGGCGCGGACGCGCGGCGCGATCGAGGTCGCCTCGATCCCCGAGCCGCAACGGCTCTCGTGGCTCGGCTCGGCGCCGATCCGCAAACGCGCCGCCTCGAACAGCAAGAGCGACCGTGTTGCCGCCGATCTCAGCGCGCGCGTCCTGCCGCTGATCAAGGAAGACCGCCCCTCCGACGCCGAGGCGCTGGTCGAGGAGAAGGCCGGCGATCTCACCCCCGAGGCGCTGACCGAATGGCGCCAGCGCGTCGCCTGGTCCTATTTCCTCACCGGCGAGGATGGTGCCGCCCGGGCGCTCGCCGCCAAGGCGCAGACCGGGCCGGGCGAATGGTCGGTGCAGGCTGACTGGGTTGCGGGACTCGCCGCATGGCGTCAGCGCGACTGCAAGGCGGCCTCGACCGCGTTCGAATCGGTCGCGCGCCGCGCCACCGATACCGAGTTGAGCGCGGCCGGCTATTATTGGTCGGCGCGCGCCGACATGGTCTGCGGCGCGCCGCAGAAGATCCAGCCCAAGCTGCGCGCCGCCGCGCGATCGGAAGAGACGTTTTACGGCCTGCTCGCGCTGCAGGCGATGGGCCTGAAGCCGAAGCCCGATACCAGCGGCGAGCTGGTCGCCGCCGACTGGAAATCGCTGCAGGGCAATTCGAACATCCGCGTCGCCGCCGCTCTGTCCGAGATCGGCGAACTTCACGCCGCCGACGAACTGCTGCGCTTCCATGCGCGAATCTGCAACAGCGCCGATCATGCCGCTTTGCTCCATCTCGCCAAGCGGCTGAACCTGCCGACGACGCAGCTCTGGCTGTCGCAGAACGGCCCGGCGGGCACCCACCCCGGCGCGAGCGCGCGCTATCCCGCGCCCGACTGGACGCCCGACGGCGGCTGGCGCGTCGATCGATCGCTGGTGTTCGCGCACGCGCTGCAGGAATCGCGCTTCCGCACCGACGTCGTCAGCCCGGCCGGCGCTTATGGCCTGATGCAGATCATGCCCGCCGCGGCGATGGACATTTCGCGCCGCAAGGGCACGAACTGGTCGCGCGACAAGCTGACCGACCCCGGCACCAATATGGAATATGGCCAGTCGCACCTCGAATCGCTGCGCGACTTTCCCGGCACGCAGGGGCTGCTGCCCAAGGTGATCGCCGCCTATAATGCCGGCCCGGCGCCGGTGCGCGACTGGAACGCCCGCGCCCGCGACATGGGCGATCCTTTGCTCTACATCGAGAGCATACCCTATTGGGAAACGCGCGGCTATGTCGCGATCATCCTGCGCAATTACTGGATGTACCAGAGCCAGGCCGGCCAGGACTCGACCGGCCTGAAGGCGATGGCGCAGGGCATGTGGCCGCGCTTCCCGGGCATGGCCGGCGCGACGGCGGTACGGCTCGATTCGGTGTCCGGCGTCGCCAGTGCCGATTGACGAGGGCCGCAGCTTCGTCCCCGTCCGCATCGCCGTCCTGACGGTTTCCGACACGCGCGACCGGACCGAGGATCGGTCGGGCGACACGCTGGTCGAGCGGCTGACCGCGGCGGGGCACATCCTCGCCGATCGCATGATCGTGAAGGACGAGGCCGATCTGATCGTCGCGCGCCTGCACGCATGGATCGACGACCCTGAGGTGGACTGCGTGATCACCACCGGCGGCACCGGCGTCACCGGCCGCGACGTCACGCCCGAGGCGCTCGCGCGGGTCGCCGACAAGGACATTCCGGGCTTCGGCGAACTGTTCCGCTGGCTGAGCTTCAAGACGATCGGCACCTCGACGATCCAGTCGCGCGCCTGCGCCTGCGTCACGCGCGGCACCTATATCTTCGCGCTGCCCGGCTCGACCGGGGCAGTCAAGGACGGCTGGGACGGCATATTGGCGAGCCAGCTCGATATCCGCCACCGGCCCTGCAACTTCGTCGAACTGATGCCGCGGCTGCTGGAGCGATGAGGATGCTCCCTCTCCCCTTTGGGGGAGTTGAGCCCGATTTCCGGGTCGATCGTGCCCCCGGCACGATCTTCGGAACGCCGGGGGCGTTCCGAACCCGGCAATCGAGCAGAACTGGTTGGGGTGAGGGTCCGAGCGGAGCGAGGAAACGGACGCACCCTCACCCTCCCAAGCCTGCGGCCTGGGTCCCTCCCTCTCCCCCGAGGGGAGAGGGCAAAAAAGCGCTCAATCCGGCTGGACCGCGGCCAGTTCATGTCCGTCGTGATCGCGGAAATGAAAACGCCGGCCGCCGGGAAAGGCGAAGATCGGTCGCGTGATCACACCACCCGCCGCCGTCACCGCGTCGAGCGCCGCCGCCAGATCGTCGACGCCGATCACCGGCAATGGCCCCGTCGTCTGCTCCGCGCGATCGGCCTGCAGCCCGATATCGGTGTCGCCGGTCGCGGTTGCCGCATAGGTCGGGCCGAAATCGATCAGGTCCAGTCCGAACGCAGTCTCGTAAAAGAGCTTCGCCGCTTCGATGTCCGCCGTCGGCAGTTCGAGATAATTTAATCGCGCCATCGCCGCCTCCTTCGTTCTTGAAATGTTCTGACCGATTCGCCATGATGAGTCAATGGAGTCGAAAGCTCGCCCTGCCCGCGGCGCGACGCACAATCGTGAGAGCGGCCGCTTCAACCTGCCCGAGCGGGTCGCCGATGGCGACTGGCTCGACGACCAGGATGCGATCGACGGCGCGCCGCCGAAGCTGCGGACGACGGTGACGGTGGAGACGCCGCGCACGATCATCACGCGCAACACGTCGCCCGACATCGTGTTCGATCGCTCGATCAACGCCTATCGCGGCTGCGAGCATGGCTGCATTTATTGTTTCGCACGGCCGACGCATGCGTTTCTCGATCTGTCGCCAGGCCTCGACTTCGAATCGAAACTGTTCGCCAAGCCCGACGCGCCCGTGCTGCTGCGCGCCGAACTGGCAAAGCGCGGCTATGTCGTCGGGCCGATCGCGATGGGCACCAACACCGATCCCTATCAGCCGATCGAGCGCGACTGGCGCATCACCCGCGCCTGCATCGAAGTGCTGGCCGAGACCGGCCATCCGCTGATGATCACGACCAAGTCCGATCGCGTGCTCGCCGATCTCGACCTGCTGGCACCGATGGCGGCGAAGGGGCTGGTCTCGGTGATGGTCTCGGTCACCTCGCTCGAACCCAGGATCGCGATGACGCTCGAGCCGCGCGCGCCGAGCCCGCGCAAGCGCCTCGCCGCGGTCAGGGCACTGAGCGCGGCCGGGGTGCCGGTGACGGTGTCGATCTCGCCGGTGATCCCGTCGATCACCGATCATGAGATGGAGCATATCCTCGAGGCCGCGGCCGAGGCCGGCGCGAAGTTCGCCGCCTACATCCCCGTCCGCCTGCCGTTCGAGGTCGCGCCCCTGTTCCGGGCCTGGCTCGACGCGCATTTCCCCGACCGCGCGGCCAAGGTGATGGGCATCATCCAGGCGATGCGGGGCGGGCGCGACAATGATCCCAATTTCCACAGCCGGATGAAGGCGCAGGGGCCGTGGGGTGAGTTGCTGCGCACCAGGTTCGGCATCGCCTGTCGGCGTTACGGGCTGAACCGGAGCGAGCGCGTGCCGCTGCGGACCGATTTGTTCCGGCCGCCGCCGGGGCGGCAGGGGGAGTTGTTCGGGTGAGCGCAATGACGCGCTCGATCATAAAGCAGCCATCGCGAAAAGGGACTCGAATCGAGATCCGCGCTTGAACCGATATCCACCTGCTTTGGAACGTCCAAATTGCCCTGGAGCAATGATTTGCAATTTTCAGAAACGGCGAACCCTATTATTGTTCGAAGCATGAAGGGGGAGAACGGGACATGGAGACCATCACAGGATCCGTCGGAAAGGGCGGCCAGAACCTTCTCGACGACGTCATGGTGGTCCAGAAGCTGCTCAACCAGCATGTCGCGACGCTTGGACTGCCGACGCTGGTGGTCGATGGCGACGCCGGCGACAATACGGTCAAGACGATCCGCGCCTATCAGAAGATCGTGCTCGGCATCGCCGCGCCCGACGGGCGAATCGATGTCGGCGGTGGCACCTGGAAGGCCCTGATCGCCGAGCAGGCCCCCACGCCGCCGGCACCGCCGGCGAACGCATCGCTCAGCGGTGCCGCGTGGTGGCATGCCAATCAGGCGAAATATCCGAACAGCAACAAGATCATCGATCTGGTGCCGCCGTTCCGCAGGAATGTCGAACGCTTCACCGACGTCCTCGCCGCGGCGGGCGCCAGGATCAGCGTGGCATCGACTCTGCGGCACAAGACGCGCGCCCATCTGATGCATTATTGCTGGAAAATCGCCAACGGCCTGATCGCGTCGGCAAATGTGCCCCAGCTTCAGGGACTCGACATCACATGGGACCATGGCAATCTCACCAAGTCGAAAAAGGCCGCCAAGGAGATGAAAGATCTGTTCGGCATGGCGCATATAGCCGCGCTCAATTCGAACCACATCGAGGGGCGTGCGATCGATATGACGATCGGCTGGACAGGAACGATCAACGTCATCGATGCGGCCGGCCTGACCCACGCACTCGGCGCCCCCAGGACGGGCGAGACCAACACCGTGCTGCACAAGATCGGTGCGAGCTATGGCGTCAAGAAGCTCGTCAGCGACAAGCCGCATTGGTCCGACAAAGGCGACTGAGGCAACCCGGCGCTCGATAGCACGACGAATGTCCGCCGCGCTCAAAACCCGATCCTTCCACCCGTGCACGGCTTCAGCGCCGCTTCCGCGCGCAGGCGGGCGACAATCGTTGCTCCATCCACAGCCCCCAGATGCCGGATCTGGCGGCGGACGACCGCGAAGTCGCCGGGCGTCAGGTTCGGTACGTCCGCCAGCGCTGCCGGCGCGGGGCAGCCAAAGAAGCGCGCATAAGCCCGCGCCGCGCGCGCCGGGCCGAACGGTTGCAGATCGAGCTTGAACACGAACCGGCGCAGCGCCGCCGGATCGAGCTTGCCGCCGTGGTTGGTCGCCGCGACGAACGGCAGCGGATGGCGGTCGAGCCAGGTCAGCAGTTCGTTGACTTGCGTCACCTCCCAGCTGTGCGACGCGGTGCTGCGATCGAACAGGATCGAATCGACCTCGTCGAACAGCAGCACGCCGCCGCGCCGCTCCGCCTCGCGGAAGGCGCCGGCGATCTGCGCCTCGGTTTCACCGACCCATTTCGAGAGCAGGTCCGACGCGCGCTTGGTGATCAGCGGACGATCGAGCGCGCGGGCGAGGTGATGGGCGAGCCCGGTCTTGCCGGTGCCGGGCGGGCCGGTCAGCAGCAGCGAGACATCCTGCGGTGCCCCCTCGCCCGCCAGCCGGTCGAGCAGCGCATGCAGATCGACGTCGGTCTCGTAGAGGTCGAGATCGATCATGTCGTCGACCGGCCGCGGCGGTTCGCCTTGGCGCAGCGCGGTGACGAGCGACCGCGCGGTCTCGGCGATATCGCCGCTGTCGCCCGACAGCCGCCCGGCGCGCACGGCGATCCGCGCGACGGTCGCCGCCTCGGGCGCGGCCGCCACCAGCGCGCGGACCTCGTCGGGCACCGCCATCGCCTCGTCGTCGGCGATCCGCGCGAGCATCGACTGGCCGGCGGCGTGCGAGGGCAGAGCGAGGTGGAGGACATAGCTCATCCGCCGCAGGATCGCCGGATCGACATTGCCGATCGCATTGGTGGTCCAGATCACCGGCACCGCATTGCTCTCGAGCAGGCGGTTGATCCAGATCTTCGATCCTTCGCGATGGGTGAACCAGTCGCCGGCGCCCGGGCGGGCATCGCCGATCAGATCCTCCATCTCGTCGAACAGCAGCATCGAATCGCGGCGGCCGGCGAGCACGCGATGCGCGAGCTGGAGCGCATCGACACGCTCCCAGCGGGTCGGCTCCTGCCCGTCGTCATCGACCTCGCCGACGCTGAACAAGGCCGCGCCGCAGGCGGCGGCCAGCGTGCGCGCCAGCTCGGTCTTGCCGGTGCCGGGCGGGCCGTGGATCAGGATGTTGACGCCCGCCGCACCCTCGCGCAGCGCGCCGCGCAGCAGCCGGACGAGCAAAGCCGACTCCGCCGTGCAGCCGCCGAAATCGTCGAGCCCCAGCAGCGCCGCCTGGCGCGTGCCGACGACCGCCTCGATCAATTCCTCGCCCGACGCGGAATCGCGACAGAGCAGCCGTTCGAGCGTCCAGCCGAGATCGACCTCGATCCGGCCGGCCCGGTTGGCGCGAAGCTGGACGAGGCCGAGCCGCAGCACCGGGCTGCGGCGGAGGGCGTGCACGGGGCAGCCAGCCACCGCCGCCATCAGCTCGGGCAGGTCGCCGTCATGCTCGACGATCGCCCGGACCAGCGCCGTGACGCGCGGCACCCGGTCGATCGCGACCGCGATCGCCAGCAGGCGCGCATCCGCATCGTCGAATCGCAAGGCTCCGGCCAGCGCGTTCGCGAGCGCCAGCGGATGCGACGCGGCGTCGTGGCGGACACGATCCGCCCGCAGCGCCGCCTGAACGGCGCGCCAGCCGAACTTGCCTTCTCCCGCCTCACCGGTCAGCCAGCGCCGATGCGGCTGCGCCCATTGCCGCACCGCCTTGGCGAGCGGCGCCGACGCGGCCATGTCGGCCGCGATCCGGAGCACGAGGCCCCGGACGATCTCATATTCGTCCATGTCTTTCCCGGTCCCGCCCGAACCGGTCGCCGGTGATGGCCGGACGCCATCACCGGGCGCGCGGCCACGGACTTCAAAACTTCAGTCTTGGGGCGAAAGGGCCACGGCGGCGGTGCCGACCGTAGCGCGGGAAACGCTAGGGCAGCGACCTGACGACATGGGGCGTTTCGCCCGCTATGTGGGTGCTTACCAGCAATGATAGTCTCCGATGTCCCGGCGGGATGCCGCCGGGGATGTGCGCCGTTAGAGCATTTGGGGGTTTGGGGCAAGGTGGCCGGGTGAAGCGTTTATCACGCCCCTCTACCGCTTGCGGGAGAGGGAAAGACGCCGAAGGCGGCGAGGGTGAGGACCTGAGATGCGAGACCCGCTCAGGCCCTCACCCTGACCCGCTACGCGGGTCTGTCCCTCTCCCGCAAGCGGTAGAGGGTAGGTCCATCACGCCGCCTCCAGCTTGTGGTCCTTGTACTGCGCCCGCAGCGCCATCTTCAGCAGCTTGCCGGTCGCGGTGTGCGGGAGGCTGTCGACGAAGAGGATCTCGTCGGGCAGCCACCATTTGGCGACGTGCAATGCGAGATGCGCGCGGATGTCGTCGGCCGACACGTCGGCGCCGGCCTTGCGGATGACGAGCAGCAGCGGGCGTTCGTCCCATTTCGGATGCGGCACGCCGATCGCCGCGGCTTCGGCCACGCCGGGGCAGCCGACCGCGGCATTCTCCAGTTCGACCGAGCTGATCCATTCGCCGCCCGACTTGATCACGTCCTTCGAGCGATCGGTGATCTGCATCGTGCCGTCGGGATGGATGACGGCGACGTCGCCGGTGTCGAACCAGCCATCGGCGTCGATCGCGTCGCCGCTCGCATCCTGGAAATAGCGTTTGACGATCCACGGTCCGCGGATCCGCAGCCGCCCGGCGCTGGTGCCGTCGCGCGGCAGCACCGCGCCGTCGTCGTCGATCAGCTGCAGTTCGACCCCGAACGGGATGCGCCCCTGCCGCACCACCTGGTCGACGCGCTGGTCGAAGGTCAGATCGTCCCAGTCGGCGCCGGGTCCGCCCATCGTGCCGATCGGTGAGGTTTCGGTCATGCCCCAGGCGTGATTGACGCTGACGCCCAGCCGCATCAGCCGCTCGATCATCGCCCGCGGCGCCGCCGAGCCGCCGATCGTGACGAGCTTGAGGAAGCGCGGCTCCTCACCAGTCTCGTCCATGTGCTGGAACATCGAGAGCCAGACCGTGGGCACGCCCGCCGAATGCGTGACCTTCTCGGCGTTCATCAGGCGGCAGATGATCTTCGGATCATTGACCGTGGAGAAGACCAGTTTCACGCCGGCCGCCGCGCTGGCGAAGGGCAGGCCCCACGCCGCGGCGTGGAACATCGGCACGATCGGCAGCGCGACCGTCTGCGCCGACAGGTTAAAACAGGCTGGCGCCAGTTCGGACATCGCGTGGATCAGCGTCGAGCGGTGGGTATAGAGCACGCCCTTGGGATTGCCGGTGGTGCCGCTGGTGTAACACAGCATGCAGGGCTCGCGCTCGACGCCCTCCAGCCAGCGATAATCGCCATCCTCGCCGCCGATCACCGCCTCGAAGCCGTCGGGGCCATCATCGTCGAAACAGATATAATGTTCGATGCCGGGCCAGTGCGGCTTCAACCGCTCGACGATCGCCTGAAAGGCGCGATCGTAGAGCAGCACGCGATCCTCGGCATGGTTGGCGATAAAGACGAGTTGCTCGTCGAACAGTCGCGGGTTGATCGTGTGGATGACCCCACCCATGCCGATCGCGCCATACCAGGCGACGAGATGGCGGCTGTGGTTCATCGCCAAAGTGGCGATGCGGTCGCCCGGCTGGACGCCGCGCCGCGCGAACGCCTGCGCCAGCCGGCGCGCGTCGCGATGGATGCCGGCCCAGTCGGTGCGGGTCTCGCGCCCGTCCGCCCAGTGGGTGACGATCTCGCGCCCGCCATGCTCGCGCGCGGCATGGTCGATCAGGCGCGGCACCCGCAATTCCCAGTCCTGCATCCCGCCCAACATCAGCTACTTCCTCGGATCGATTCTTTTGTCCCGGCCAGGGTCGATGCGACTTGGCCATCCGGTTTTAGCTATTAGATCGGTGGCAACAAGAGGAGTGCCGCATGATCGAACTGCACAGCTGGCCCACGCCCAACGGCCTGAAGGTCGCCATCTTTCTCGAGGAGGCCGGCCTCGAGCATCGGGTGTTCCCGGTCAATATCGGCAAAGGCGAACAGTTCGATCCCGCCTTCCTCGCTGTCTCGCCCAACAACCGCATCCCGGCGATCGTCGATCGCGCCCCCGCCGACGACGGCGAGCCTATCGGCGTGTTCGAATCGGGCGCGATCCTGCAATATCTCGCCGACAAGACCGGCCGGTTCCTGTCGCGCGATCTTCGGACGCGCAAAGAGACGCTGGAATGGCTGTTCTGGCAGGTCGGCGGGCTCGGGCCGATGGCCGGGCAGAACGGCCATTTCAACGTCTTTGCCCCCGAGAAAATCCCCTACGCGATCGACCGCTACGTCAACGAGACCGCGCGGCTCTATGGCGTGCTCGACCGTCGGCTCGAAGGCCGCGACTATATCGCCGGCGATTATTCGATCGCCGACATGGCCTGCTATCCATGGATCGTGCCGCACGAGAACCACAAGATGGTGCTGGGCGACTTCCCCCATCTGAAGGCGTGGTTCGATCGCGTCGCCGCGCGCCCGGCCGTGATCAAGGTCTATGAGGGCAAGGCCGATACCTATCGACAGCCCGAGACGCCGATGAGCGCCGAAGAGCGCGCCATCCTGTTCGGCAAGCGCCCATGAGCGCCGCCGTCGCGGAAAAGCGCGCCCGCTTTCGCGCGCTGCACACCAGCGGCTGTTTCCTGCTGCCCAATCCCTGGGACGCCGGCAGCGCGCTGCGGCTGGAGACAATGGGGTTCGCGGCGCTCGCCACGTCGAGCGCGGCGACAGCCTGGGTGCTGGGCAAGCAGGATTATGAGATCGGCCTCGACGATGCGCTGACCAACATGCGGATCATCGCCGGCGCCTCGGCGCTGCCGGTCAATGCCGATTTCGAGAATGGCTTCGCCGATAGGCCCGATGGCGTCGCCGCGAATGTTGCGCTGGCACTGGCGACCGGCATCGCCGGCCTGTCGGTCGAGGACCGGCAGGGCGACGGCCTGCGCGACGATGCACTGGCGGCGGACTGCATCGCCGCGGCGCGGGGCGCGATCGACGCAGCGGGCGGCGACGCGATCCTGGTCGGCCGCACCGAAATCTATTTGACCGGCAAGGACGACCCGGACTTCGCGATCCGGCGGCTGAAGGCGCTGTCCGACGCCGGCGCCGACTGCCTATACGCGCCCGGGGTGCGCGACATCGGCGTGATCCGCGAGATGGTCGCGGCGGTGGCGCCGAAGCCGATCAATGTGCTGCTGATGGGGCCGGACATGGATCCCCGGGCGCTTGCCGAAGCGGGCGTGCGCCGGATCAGCAGTGGCGGCGGGCTGGCATGGGCGGCGTGGAGCGGGTTCGAGACCGCGGCGCAGGCGTTCAAGGCGACGCTGGCGGGTTGAAGGCACGCATCCCTCTACCGCTTGCGGGAGAGGGACAGGTTCGCGAAGCGGACCAAGTTGAGGGCCTGTGCGCATGGCTCGCTGACAGGCCCTCACCCTCGCCGCCTTCGGCGTCTTTCCCTCTCCCGCAAGCGGTAGAGGGCAGGAGTTGGAATGCCCTTTCCGCGACCACCGCCCCCTAGCCTCCCGGCACGCCGCTCGCTAAGGGCAGCGCCATGAGTCAGATCACGCCCGAGATCGTCGCCGAGCACGGCCTGTCGCCACAGGAATATGAGACGGTGCTGCGTGCGCTGGGGCGCGCGCCCAATCTGACCGAGCTCGGCATCTTCTCGGTCATGTGGTCGGAGCATTGCAGCTACAAGAGCTCGCGCATCCATCTGAAGAAGCTGCCGACCACCGGACCGCAGGTGATCTGCGGGCCGGGCGAGAATGCCGGCGTCGTCGACATCGGTGATGGCCAGGCTGCGATCTTCAAGATGGAGAGCCACAACCACCCGTCCTATATCGAGCCCTATCAGGGTGCCGCGACCGGCGTCGGCGGCATCCTCCGCGACGTGTTCACGATGGGCGCGCGGCCGATCGCCAACATGAACGCGTTGCGCTTCGGCCGGCCCGACCATCCCAGGATGCGCCATCTGATCTCGGGCGTCGTGCGCGGCATCGGCGGCTATGGCAATTGCGTGGGCGTGCCAACGGTGGGCGGCGAGGTCAATTTCCACCGCGCCTATGACGGCAACATCCTGGTCAACGCGATGACCGTCGGCATCGCCGAGACCGACAAGATCTTCTATTCGGCCGCATCGGGCATCGGCAATCCGATCGTCTATGTTGGCTCCAAGACCGGCCGCGACGGTATCCATGGCGCGACGATGGCGTCGGCCGATTTTTCCGAGGACAGCGAGGAGAAGCGCCCCACCGTCCAGGTCGGCGATCCGTTCACCGAGAAATTGCTGATCGAGGCGTGCCTCGAGCTGATGGCGAGCGACGCGATCGTCGCGATCCAGGACATGGGCGCCGCCGGCCTGACCTCCTCGTCGGTCGAGATGGCGAGCAAGGGCGGCGTCGGCCTGCTGCTCGATATGGACAAGGTGCCGCAACGCGAAACCGGCATGACCGCCTATGAGATGATGCTGTCCGAATCGCAGGAGCGCATGCTGATGGTGCTCAAGCCCGGCCGCGAAGCGTTCGCGGAGGCGATCTTCCACAAATGGGAGCTCGATTTCGCGGTGATCGGCGAGGTCACCGACAGCGGCCGGATGGTGCTGGTTCATGGCGGCGAAACCGTCTGCGACATCCCGCTCGGCCCGCTCGCCGACGATGCCCCGGCCTATGACCGGCCATGGCTGAAGACGCCGCCGGCCGCGCCGCTGGGCGACCTGCCGGCGAGCACCGACATCGCCGCCGACCTGCTGAGGCTGATGGCCTCACCCGACATCGCCAGCCGGCGCTGGATCTGGGAGCAGTACGATCACATGGTCGGCGCCGACACCGTCCAGCGCCCCGGCGGCGACGCCGCGGTGGTGCGCGTCCACGGCACCGACAAGGGCCTCGCCATCAGCACCGATTGCACGCCGCGCTATTGCTATGCCGACCCCTATGAGGGCGGCAAGCAGGCGATCGCCGAATGCTGGCGCAATTTGACCGCGGTGGGCGCAACGCCGCTGGCGACCACCGACTGCATGAATTTCGGCAACCCGCAGCGGCCCGAGATCATGGGCCAGTTCGTCGGCTGCATCGAGGGCATGGCCGAGGCCTGCGCGGCGCTCGACTTCCCGATCGTGAGCGGCAATGTCTCGCTCTACAATGAGACCAAGAATGACGACGGCAGCGGCAGCGCGATCCTGCCGACGCCGGCGATCGGCGGGATCGGTCTGCTCGCCGACTGGTCGAAGTCGGCGACGATCGCGTTCAAGGCCGCAGGCGAGGCGATATTGCTGGTCGGCGAGACCGGCGGGCATCTGGGCCAGTCGATCTGGCTGCGCGAGATCGCCGGCCAGGAAGCGGGTCCGCCGCCGCCGGTCGATCTCGACACGGAAAGGCTGAACGGCGATTTCGTGCGGTCGCTGATCGCCGCCGGCAAGGTCAGCGCGGTCCACGACCTCTCGGACGGCGGGCTGCTGGTCGCAGTGGCGGAGATGGCGCTGGCGGGCGGCATCGGCGCCGACCTGCCGGGCATCCACGACCATCACGGTGCGTTCGGCGAGGATCAGGCGCGCTATCTGGTGACCACGGCCGATCCCGATGCGATCGCGGCCGAAGGCGTGGTGATCGCGCGGATCGGCACGACCGGCGGCGAGGCGATTGCGGTGGCGGGGATGTCGATCGCGCTGGCCGACCTGCGCGCGGCGCATGAGGGTTTCTTCCCGGCGCTGATGGACTAAACCGGGGTCGGGGCCGACGAACGGCGCTTAAGAGAGGTTGCGACGATGACGACCGGAAAACGCATCGCGCTCGCGACGTTGATCGCAGGCCTGCTCGACATCATTGCCGCCGCGATCAGCGCGACGATCCGTGGTCGCACGCCGGTCGATATGCTGCGGAGCGTCGCGATGGGGCCGTTTCCCGGCGCGCGCGATTGGGGCCTCGGCGGCGCGCTGGCGGGCCTGGCGACGCATTTCGCTATCATGGCGGTGATGGCGGCGGTCTATGTGCTGGCCGCCGATCGCCTGCCGATCCTCAGGCAGCAGGCGATCGCCGGCGGCATCGCCTATGGCCTTGCGACCTGGGCGGTGATGAACCTGGTGGTGCTGCCGCTGCGCTGGCCGGCCTTGTTCCCGGCGACCGACCCGGTCGCGATCGGCATCCAATTGTTCTGCCATGTCGTGCTGGTCGGCATCCCGATCGCATTGATCGCGCGGCGCTGAGCGTCTTACTGCAGGGGGTGGCGCTGCATTCATGACCAGCCCCGACCGCATCCAGACGCTCGACATCGTCCGCGGCGTCGCGGTCATGGGCATATTGCTGATGAACATCGTCGCCTTCGCGATGCCGTCGGCCGCCTATTACAATCCGGCCGCTTATGGCGGAGCGGAGGGCGTCGATCTCGGCGTCTGGACGACCATGTTCGTGGCTGTCGACGGCAAGATGCGCGGCCTGTTCTCCTTCCTGTTCGGCGCGTCGCTGCTGCTGGTGGCGGACCGGGCCGAAGCCAAGGGCGAGGATCCGGGCGCGGTGCATTATGGGCGGATGGGCTGGCTGCTGCTGTTCGGCCTCGCCCATCTCTATCTGCTGTGGTGGGGCGACATCCTCGCGCATTATGCGCTGGTCGGCATGATCGCCTTCCTGTTCCGCGATCTGCCGCCGCACAAGCTGCTGATCCTGGGGCTGGTGTGCGCCGGCACCGGCTTCGTGCTGCTGGCGATCACCGGCGCGGACGCCCTGACCCTCTATGCGAACGCGCATGGCGCGGGAGCCTCGGCCGACGCGGTGGCGGGCTGGATGGGCTATGAGAAGAGTTTCGGTACCCCGCCGGCGGACTATCTGGCGAACGAGCTCGCTGCCCATCGCGGCAGTTATGGCGATCTGCTCGCCTGGCGCTGGGCCCATGACAAGGATAGTCCGCTCAGGACCTTGTTGTATGTGGGACCGGAGACGCTGGGCTATATGCTGCTCGGTATGGCCGGGCTGCGATCGGGCATGTTGACCGGCATATGGACGCGTGCGCGTTACGCGAAATGGGCGGCGATCGGCTTCGGCATCGGCATCCCCGGCTATGCGGCGCTGGCCGCGCTGGCGATCGCGCGCGATTTCGACACGCGCCATGTGATCCTAAGCGTGCTGCTGCTCGCGGCGATCCTGCGCCCGCCGATGATCGCCGGCTGGGCGGCTTTGATCATCCTGCTGGCCCGCCCCGGCGGCCCGCTGACAGCGCGGGTCGGCGCGGCCGGGCGGATGGCGTTTTCGAACTATCTCGGCACCAGCCTGATCTGCACGACGCTGTTCTACGGCTATGGCTTCGGCCTATACGGCACGCTGGGACGCGCCGAACTCTATCTCGTCGTGATCGGCGTTTGGGCCCTGATCCTGCTCTGGTCGAAGCCATGGCTCGATCGGTTCGCTTATGGTCCGCTCGAATGGCTTTGGCGTTCGCTGGCGCGATGGAAGATTCAGCCGTTTCGCAACAAGCGGGCTATTGCGACTTAGTCTCATACTCGCTAATCATCGTCGCGAGCGGAGGAATCACCTGATGGTCGTTTGCGTGTGCAATGCAATTAGCGAGCGTGACGTGCGTGAAGCGGCACGGCAGGGCGCGTCCTGCCCCTTGCGCGCCTATGCGAGTATGGGACGGCGCCCGCGCTGCGGTCAATGCGTGCCGTTCGCACGTGAGATCATCAACGAAGAGCGCGCTATTGCCTAGCGCTCGCAACGCGCTAACCCACGGATTTCCGCCATTTTTTGAGTGATTTCCGGCGATCGTTCCGCTATGTTCCGTTGATGGATTTCAACGGAGAACATGCCATGAAGGGCGACGCCAAGGTCATCGAGTTCCTCAATGAGGCGCTCAAGAACGAACTGACTGCCGTCAACCAGTACTGGCTGCATTATCGCCTGCTCGATCATTGGGGCGTGCAGAAGCTGGCCGACTTCGAGCGCCACGAATCGATCGACGAGATGAAGCATGCCGACAGGCTGGCCGAGCGCATCCTGTTCCTCGACGGCCTGCCCAATTTCCAGCTGCTCGGCCGCCTGAAGATCGGCGAGACGGTGGAAGAGGTGCTGACCGCCGATCTCGCGCTGGAAAACGAAGCGATTCCGCTGCTGCGCGACGGCATCGCCCATTGCGAGAGCGTGCGCGACTATGTGAGCCGCGACCTGCTGACCGATATCCTCGACAATGAGGAAGAGCATGTCGATACGCTCGAACGCCAGTTCGACATGATCAAGCAGATGGGGCTGCAGAATTATGTCCAGCTGCAGTCGAAGCCGATGGAGGGGTGAGGCGGGTTTTTCTCGTCGCCGAAATCCTCCCTATCGCGCAGCGATGGGGAGGGGGACCGCCGCGCAGCGGTGGTGGAGGGGAAGCGCCGCGCAGCGGCGTCAAAACTCCGAAGTGCCGGAAACGCCGCATTTCCCCTCCACCACTCGCTTCGCGAGCGGTCCCTCTCCCCACGCCTGCGGCGCAGGGAGGATGAAGGAGCGCAAACTTAGCGCCGCGCGGAATCACCGCATCGTAAACAGCACCTGATCGACCACTTTCCCGTCGAGATCGACCAGCCGCACCCGATGCAGCCCCGGTCCCGCGAGCACCTGCGGGCTCGCGCTGGCCGGCCCGACATCGCGCTTGTCGACCACCAGCCGATGCCCGAGGACCAGCCCCGAGACCCGGATCGCGATCCGCTGCCGGTCGATCGGGATGTCGGGGTCGAGCGCATAGACCGTGCCCGACGCCGGATTGACGATCCGCGGCCGCCGCGATTCCGCCGGCGCCACCGTCTGCAATTCCTGCGCGGTGCCCTTGAGGAAATAGTCGCGGCGCGATGGTTCGATGCCGTCGGCGAAGCGGACCATCCTGGCTTCGACGCCGTCGGGCATCGCCGGCGCGCGCGACGGGCGATCGGCGTGGAGTGCGCGCATCACGTCGCGCCACACCGGCGCCGCACCGCTGGTGCCCGATACCGCGCGCATCGAATCGCCCTCGAGATTGCCGATCCACACCGCGACGGTGAAGCGATCCGAAAAGCCGATGCACCAATTGTCGCGCATCGCCTTCGACGTGCCGGTCTTGACCGCCGCCCAGAACGGCAGCCGCAGCGCGCTGTCGATCCCGAAGCTCTGCGCGCGGGCATCGGTGTCTGCCAGCATGTCGGCGACGATCCACGCGGCCTGGCGGCTGCCGACGGCACGCAATGCGGGGCGCGGATCGTCGGCGCGGATCCGCAGCGGCGCATAGCGCGCCCCCAACGCCAGCATCCGATAGGCGGCCGCCTGTTCGAGCAAAGTCACTTCCGCCGAACCGAGTGCGAGCGAGAAGCCGTAATATTGGCCGTCCTCGGTCAACCCGCGATAGCCCGAATCCCACAGCCGGTCGCGAAACGAATCGACGCCGTCGAGCAGCAGGGTCCTGACCGCCGGCACGTTGAGCGAACCCGCCAGCGCGCTCCGGACCGACACCGGCCCCTTGAACGCATGGTCGTAATTCTGCGGCACGTAGAGCCCCGAGGCGGTGTCGAGCTGGACCGGCGAATCGTCGAGGATCGAGGCGGGGGTGAGAAAGCCTTTCTCGATCGTCTGCGCGTAGAGGAAGGGCTTCAGGGTCGATCCGGCCTGGCGATAGGCATTGGCGCCGTCGACCGCGGCCGCAGTCGACCCGCCGCCGACGCCGCCGACATAGGCGAGCACGTCGCCGCTGGCATTGTCGACCACCACCACCGCGCCGTCGCGCGCGCGCGCCGAGCCGAGCCCCTGCAATTGCCGCCGCAGCGCCATCGCCGCGATCCGCTGAATCTGGCGGTCGAGCGTGGTCGTCACGCGCAGGCCGGGTTCGCGCAGCAGGCGGCGGGCGAGATGCGGCGCAAGTCCCGGATCGAGCGCGAGCCGGCGCGCGGGCGACATCATCGCGCCGGCGGCGATGCGGAGCGCGGGACACTGCCCCCGATCCGCGACGAGCGCGCAGGCCCGCCGCGCCACCGCCGACGGATCGGCCTGCGGATCGGGCAGCAGCGCCGCGAGCAGCGTCGCATCGGACGGGCTCAGCGCGTCGGGCGCCTTGCCGAACAGGGTCAGCGCCGCGGCCCCGACGCCCTGCGCCTCGCCGCGGAAGCCCGCGAGATTAAGATAGGCTTCGAGGATCTCGTCCTTCGACCAGCGGTCCTCCAGCGCCCACGCCGCACGCATCTGGCGCAATTTGTCGCGCCAGCCGCGTGCGCCGGGCGCGGCGATATCGGGCGCGAGCCAGGCCGCGAGCTGCATCGACAAGGTCGAGGCGCCGCGCGCTTTTTCGCCCTTCAGCCGATCACGGATCGATCCGAACAGAGCAAGCCAGTCGACGCCTTGATGGTCGCGGAAGCGATGGTCCTCGGCGGCGACGATCGCCTCGGGCACGACCGGCGCGACCTCGCGCAGCGGCGTCCACGCTAGGCGCCGTGCGGCGAAGTCGACCCGCTCGGCATCGATCAGCCGGCCGTCGCGGTCGTAGAGCCAGGATTCGCTGGGGCGCCAGTCGGCCTTGACCTTCGCGTAGCTGGGGAGCGGCGGCGGGAGGGTGAGGATGTGGAGGGTCAGCGCCGAGAGGGCGATGGTGATGGTCAGCGCCCAGAGGAGGTGGGTGCGGGTGGGGAGATAGCGGCGCATCGATGCGCGCCAGAACTAGTTCCTCCCCGGAACGGGGAGGGGGACCGCCGGCGCAGCCGGTGGTGGAGGGGCAGGGGCAGGTCTGGATGTGTCCGACGTTGCCCCTGCCCCTCCACCACCCTGCGGGTGGTCCCCCTCCCCGTTCCGGGGAGGATTTGGAGAAAGATTCATCCCCCTCACCGCAGCGACACCGCGACCGGCCCGTTCGGAACCTGCGCGCGGATGTCCGGCGAATACATCGCCTCGACCCGCGTCGGCGGCAGGGTGAAGCGGCCGATGCCGTTCAGCCGCACGCTATATTCGACCACGAACTTGCCGCGCGGCACCCATTCGAAATAGCCGCGCCAGGCATCACGGCCGCGCTCGACATAGCTCGGCTGCACCCCCTCCCCGCCCGACGCCGCGTCGCCGAGAATCGCCGACTGGCCGCCGAGCGTGCCGACGATCGTCGCCCCGCCGGGGATCGGATCGCTGACCACCACCCACTGCCGGTCGGCGGTCGATTCGACGGTGATGCGGATCTTGAGCACGTCGCCGCGGGTCAGCTTGCCGGGCACTTTCTGTTCGAGCACGCTGATCGCCTTCTCCATCCGGTAGCCGGCGAACAAGGGCTGCAGCAACGGTACCGCCGCCTTGACCTGCACCATCGCCCACGGTCCGGCGCCACCCTGCTGGCTGAGCAGCAACGGCGTCTGCATCGCCGGCAGCGGGAAGCGCAGCGGCGCGGCGTCCGCCGCCTGCGGCCAGCCACGCTGCTGGCTGAGGCTGCCGAACCGCGCCAGGGTCACGCCCTGGATCGCGCTCGCGGGATAGATGCCGCCGAAGCGGCGCGCGGTGACGCTGCCCCAGGCATTGGCGGGCGTCGTATCCCAATGGCCGCGCTGCTGGCGGAGCGCGGCGCCGACCATCATCTTCGGGACCTCATTCTCCCAGCCCGGCCGGCCGAGCACCGCGAGCAAGGCGCGCAGCACCGATTCGTCGGTGTTGACCATCATCCACCACGGCGCATTGCCGGCATCGACGAGATCGACGCGCGAGCCTTCGTAGACCAGCCGCGTCCGCAACACCTGCTCGGCCGCGCCGCGCAGCGCGCCGGCATTGGCGAGTCCCGGGGTCCGGTCGATCGCGACCATCCAGTCGGCGAGCAGGGCGGTCGGCATGTCGGCCGGCGGCAGGCCGATCTGGCCGAACATGTCGGGCGTCGCGGCGCCATTGCGCGCCAGCGCGGCGAGCGCTGCGATCCGCAGCAGACGCTGCTCACCGGCATAGGGCGTGTCGCGTTTCAGCCGGCCTTCGACGACCGCCTTCATCGCCTCGATCATCCGCCCCTTCGCGGTGTCGGGCACGGCCCAGCCCGATTCGGCGGTCAGCGACAGCACATAGGCGGTGAGCGCCTCCGACCCCATCATGTTCGACGTCGGCCAGTAGCGCAGCAGCCCCTCATCATCGAGATAGGCGGGCATCTCGCCCGACAGCCGCGTCCACGCGCCCGGATCGTCGAGCGCCACCGCGCGCGACAGCTGCTGCTCGAAACAGCCATAGGGATAGGAGGCCATATAGCTGCGCACGCCCTCCAGCGGCGGCGCCAGCGTGGCGGACAATTTGATATCGACCACGCCGGTGCCCGGCAATGCGCCAGCGGGTGGCGCTACGGGCACATTGCTGTTCGCCACGCGCACCAGCGTGCCCGCCCACACCTCGACTGGCACCGCCGGCACGACATCCTGCGCCACGCTGATGCTGTCGCTCGACGTGCCGTCGGCGGATCGCGCCTGCACCGACCAGTTCAGCCGGTCGACATTGGCGGGTGCAGTCAGATGCCAGGTGACCGGCTCGGCCCCGCCGGCGGGGATCGTCACCGTCAGCGGCCGGCCCTTGGCCACCGACGGGTTGACGCCGACGGTGGCGGTGACGGTCATCGGCTGGTCGGTGGTGTTGCGCAAGGTGAAGGTCGCGCCGAACTGGTCGCCGGTGCGCACCAGCGGCGGGATGCCCGACAGGATCTGCAGGTCCTGCGTCGTCCTGACCGCCAGTTCGCCGGTGCCGAACAGGCCGGGGCCGCTGTTCGCGACCGCGACCATGCGGAACGAACTCAGCGAATCGGACAAGGGCACGTCGATCCGCGCGCGGCCCTGCGCATCGAGCGCGACGCGGCCGCGCCACAGCAGTACCGGCCGGAAATCCTCGCGGTTGAGCGCGGCCATGTCGGCACCGCCGCCGCCGCCGGCCTCGACCGCCTTCTTGCCGTAATGGCGCTTGCCGATCACCTGGGTCTGCGCGGTCGAGGTCAGCACCGCCGCCGGCCGCTCGACCATCATCGCGTCGATCAGTTTCCAGCTCTCGTTGGGCTGGAGCTGAAGCAGCGCCTCGTCGACCGCGGCGAAGGCGATCTCGGCCGATGCCGGCGGCTTGCCGCCGGGCGCCTTGACCTCGACCTCGACCTTCGCGGTCTCGCGCACCTTGTAGCTCTTCTTGTCGGTCCTGACCGCGACGTCGAGCCGGTGGCCTTCCCAGCCGACCTTCACCTTGGCCATGCCCAGCCGGTAGCTCGGCTTGGCGAGATCGACGAGCGCCGTCGGCTTCTGCACGTCGCGCGAGAAGAAGGGCAGGTTCCAGCGCCGCGCGAGATCGGACAGCCACAGCGTGAAGCCGCCGACCCGCCCGCGCACCGCCAGCACCGAGACATAGACCTCCGGCGCATAATCGCCAGGCATCGCCACCTCGATCACCGGATCCTTGCCCGAAAGCTTTGTGACATAGCTCGAGAGCACGCCTTCGCGCTCCACCGTCACCAGCGCGGTTGCCTCGCGGAACGGCATGCGGACCTGGAATTTCGCGGTCTCGCCGGCCTTGTATTCGGGCTGTTCGGCAACGAGATCCATGCGGTCGCCATTGTCGCCGCCGAACCACCAGTCGTCGTCGCCCGCCAGCCACACCGAGCGGCTCGAGCGCGCGACATTGCCATTGGCGTCCTCGGTCGAAGCGACGGCATAGACCTCGCCCGACACGCCGGGATCGATCGCGCAGGTCGCCAGCCCCTGGCTGTCGGTCAGCGCGGTGCAGCTGGCCGACAATTTGGTGACCTTCGCCTGATTGTCATAGGCATAGAAGCCGCCGATCAGCCGCCGCCGCGCGGTCAAGATCTCGCGGCTATAGAGGTCGACGCGGATCCGCTGCCCGCGGATCGGCTTGCCGTCGAGCCCGAGCGCGACGAAGCGGAGGCGCAGATCATCCTCCTTCATCAGCCAGCCATCGCCCTTGATGCCGAGCTGGACGGCGCTGGCGTGGATCGGGATTCGCCGCGACGCGGTCAGCACTTCGCCATTGGCGTCCTGATAATCCATCTCCACCGTCATCCGCGCCGCGCCGGTGATCGTTGCCGGGATGTCGACGCCGGTGCGCGCGGTGCCCTGCGCGTCGAGCGTGACCGGCAGCGTCTGCGCGGGCGGCAGCGGCGGCGCCATTTCCTCGCCGTCGCCATTGAGCGGCCTGGTGCCTTCTTCGAGGATGCGGCCGCCGAAACTCCAGCCTTCCCAGCCCGCCGGCGCGAGATCGTCCTGCGTGAACGCGGTGCGCACGCGCACCGGCAGGGCGGCGGCACCGCCGCCCGACAGATAGCCGACGAACAGATCGAGCGGCACGCGCTGCGGGCGCACCTGCGGATCCTTCGGGCCGCTGACGGTCGCGCGCATCGTCGGCAGCCGGAACTCGTCGAGCCGGATCGACTGCGTCGTGTAGACCGTCTTGTCCTTGGTCACGACCTGCAGGTCGTAATCGCCCATCGGCGCGCCGGCCGGGGCGGTCCAGGTCGATTCGCCGATGCCGTCGGCGCCGATCTTGAGGGACAAGTCGAACTGCGTTCCCGATCCGCGATGGCTGAGCTGCAGGGTCGCTTCGAACGGCTCGCCATAGCCGAAGCCCGCCGAGATCGGCCGGCGCAGAATATGCTTCATGTTCACCGTCTCGCCGGCGCGCAGCAGGGTGCGGTCGAAGATGGTGTGGAAGATGTCGTCGGGCTTCGACCAGCCATAGGGCAGGTCGAAATCATAGGGCCGGATGCCCTCGCCCCAATCGGTCAAGGTGAAGCTGAAATCGCCCGACTTGCGCGCCGAGATCATCAGCGGATGCGGCGTTTCCGCATTCTCGGCATCGCAATTGCCATAGGTCTCCGGTTCGGGCAGCCCGCCCTTGACCAGCAGCCGGCCCATCGCATCGGTCGAACCCCGCGCGATCAGCCGTCCATTGCAGCTGTCGGTCACGCGAACGTCGGCGCCGGCGACCGGCGCGCCGCTGTCGAGCGACGTCACCCAGGCAAGCGAGGCGCCGCGGCCCCATTTGAAATGGACGCTCATATTGGTGACGAGCGCGCCGGCGGCGACATAGCGCGTCGTCCTGCGCCCGAGGAGCGCCTCGCCCAGCACCGGGCTGGCGAGTTCGACGACATAGAAGCCGGGATCCTTGAGCGGGATGCCGACGACTTCGAATTCCTTGCCCTTGCCGGGCAAAGGCACGTTGATCGGCTTGCCCGCGCGCGCGCCGTTGCCGAGCAATGGCCTGGTGCCGGTGTAGTTGACCGTGACGTCCTCGCCATTGCGCTTCTCGTCGCGGAAATCATTGTCGTCGGCATCGTCGAGGTCGCGCAGCCATTTGGCGATCGCGCCGTCGGAACCGGTGTCGGCCGCCAGATATTGGCCGCCGACCGGCTGCGACTTGCCCTGCAGGTTCTCCTCGACCGCACGCACGGTGACCGGAAGCACGCCGCCCTCTTTCGCTTCGATGATGCCGAACGGCGCGGCGAACTTCACCAGCGGCGGCGCCGCGTCGAAGCGGACGTCGAGCGGGAAGCGCTGGGCATTGGCGAGGACGCGGCCGCTCTCATCCTTGATGTCGGCGGGCAGCACCAGCTTGCCGGTCGCGGCCGCCGGCAGCGGCGCGGCGAAACTGACGCTCTCGACGAACGCCTTGTTCTTGTCGTCGTCGGAGACTTTGGCGGCGAGCGTCTTGCCGGCCACCTCGATACGGATCGCCTGCGCCTGCGCGATCGGGATCGGCGCGGTGAACTGGACCTGCGCCGCCTGCACCGGGTTGCAACCCGCCTGCGGATTGACCCGCGAGCAGGTGAAGCTCGCCTCGAACGCCTTGCGCACGGTGAAGTCGAAGCGCTGGTCGGCGCCGGCGGTGCGCCCGCCGACACCGGCGATGCCGGCGCCCCAGACCAGCGCCATGTCGCGGCCGGGCGGCAGCGGGCGGCGGCATTTGAGCGCGGTGATCGTCTTGAACGCCTCGGCGCGCGCCTTCGCATCGGCCGGCACCGGTTGCGGCAGGCCGGCATTGGTGAGGAAGCTGCTGAGGCTGTAATCATCCGTGCGCATGCCGGTGAGGATCTGCTCGGTCGCCTTCGCGTCAAGCACGTCGACCGCGATCTTCTCGCCGATCCCCTCGACCGAACAATAGGCGTTGGCGCCGACCGACGCGGGCAGGGCCGGAACATTGGCGGCGACGAGGAAGATCTGGCCGTCCTCCTCGATCTGCCCGTCATATTCGCCGGGCAGCACGACGCGCGCGGTCGGCCCGCCGGTATCGACGGTGAAGTGGCTGGCGCCAGCGACCGCGATACCCTTGGCGCTGGTCAGGCCCGAGCGCAGATCGAAGGTGCAGGTCAGCCCGCCGGGCAGCGGCTTTTCGAATTCGTGGACAAAGGTGGCGGGATCGACCCAGCGGCCGGTGCCATTGACCGGGCAGGTGACCTTCCACGGTCCCTGCGCGCGCGGATCGCCGAGCGCGACCATCGGTTCGGAGAAGCGCACGGTGTAGCGCTCGACCGCGCCCGATGCGATGCCGGGCGTCGCCACCACCACCTGCGGCGCGCTGTCGCCGATCGCCGCGACCGGTCCCAGCACCGCCGCCCCGAGCGCCGCCATCGCCAGCGCGATCCAGCCCTTGCGCATGTCCATCCCCTCAAACCGCTATTGGGCGGAGGGTGGCCCGGCGCGGCAGGTGCGTCCAGTGTCTTTTATGGGCGCGGCTACGACTGGGCGCGATTCGAGATTGCCGAGATTTTTTCTCGCCGTCTCGCGGCAATGGAGAGGATAGTGCCTCCGCATCCGCGCGCTCCCTTCGCGCCTTCGCGTCTTCGCGTCTTCGCGTGAGAAAAACGGATTGTCCGGGCGGCAAAGGCGCGGCTGGATAGGCTTTGGGGTTCACGCGAAGTCGCGAAGACGCGAAGGGTGCGCGATGACGGGTATGGTGCCGACAGTTCAGCACCACACATGATCGATGGGCGGCAAGCAGGAAAAGAGGTCGACGTCATCGGCCGGATGCTCGAAGCCGCACTCGCGCGCTTCGAGCATCCCGACTACCGGATCTATGTCGGCTGCTATCCCAATGATCCCGAAACGCAGGCGGCGATCACCGCGGTGGCGAAGTACGACGACCGCGTCCGGCTGGTCGTCAGCCCGCATGAGGGGCCGACCACCGCGGCCCGGCCGAATTCTGGATGCGCATGCGCGATCGCCGCGCCTTGCTGTCGGCGCTGACCCTGGTGGTCAGCTATATGGAGGATTCTTGCGCCGGAGAGATTTCGGGCATCGGCCGGCTTCCGAGGGCAGCCGGTCCTTCGTGCAACGCGGTTATGCTATCCCGGATGAGTTGCCGATAGCGTTGCGCCTGGTCCAGGCCGAAATTCTCGCGCGACCTTCGAAAAATCTGCTGGATGTCCTGCCCCGCCAATCGACCGATAAGGACCGTCCATCGGGCACGTGTCATGCGTCGACATCGTCTCGATCATTCGGCGTTTCAGTCAGGTCAACCAGATAGCGGTCGAGGTCATCAATCGAGTGGAATTCATGATAGTCACCGCGATCGAAATCCTCGAAGCCCAGTCTGGCCGCTTCGCGCAGCGCTTCGAGCTTTGCTTGCCGGAGGTCTTCGCGTTCCTCGACCAGACGGAGTCCGTCACGCAGGACTTCGCTGGCATTCTGATAGCGGCCGGTCTTGACGAGGCCCTCGATGATATTTTCGTGGTGGTCGGTCAGAACCACATTGCGCGTCGGCATCTCGAACCGTCTCCTCGCCAGCAGAACGCGATGACATTAGCATCGGTGGCAGATTATGCCAATGGCCGCGCGCATCCTTCCTGCTCCGCGGCAATGCGGCCCCACTCAGAACCCCAAAGTGAACCGCAACGCCCCCCCGATATCATCCGGCAGCTCGCGATAATTCCCCGGATCCTGCCGCAAATAGAGATTCGCCCCCAGCCACCCGCCCCACATCGGCCGGTCATAGCGCAGCTCGTAATCCAGCTCGCGGCCGGCCGGCGCGAGGTTGATCCGCTGCAGGCCATATTCGGTCACGCCCAGCGTATAATCATAAGCGGTCGGCAGGCTCAGGCTGAGGCCGCCATTCGCCACCCGCAGCGGCTGCGCGAAGCGGAAGGCGATGCTGTCGCCGCCGCCGAGAACGCCAGCCTTGCCGGCGTCGATCGTGAACGCGCTCGAGCGGATCGTCGCATCCTGCGCCAAAGTGCCGCCGGCCGGGACCTGCGTCCAGCCGCGGCGCAGCGCGGCGCCCAGGCTCCAGCCGCTGGCGGTCTGCCAGCGCGCGGCGGCGTCGACGAACCAACTCCTGCCCGCCCGCGCGCCGATGACCGGATCGAAGCGCGCGCCGAGCACCGTATCCGCCTCCATCATCCGCGTCGCGCCGAGCGACAGCGCGACCGGCCCGAGCCGGCGATCGACCGTCGCCGAGACCGCGGCATAGTCATGGCTGCGGAAGCGGTTGCGGATCGCGTCGATGCCTTCGCGGCTGTAGACCAGCGCATCGCCGCTTTCGGCCGCCACTGTCAGCCCGAAGCGGCCGATCTGCCGCCGGATCGCGAACGCACTGCCGCTGCGCCGCTCGAAGCCTGTGTCGCCGATCGCGTCGCGCGCGACGATGAAGGCGGGGCCGTCGCGCCCGGTCATGCCCGAGACGAGACTGTCGGCGCCCTGCGCGATCGCGAAGCGCGCTTCGGTCGACTTGCCCAGCCGCGTCACCACCGCCCCGGCCATCGCGCGCGCCGAATCAGCGCCGTCCCGCGACAGCAGCAGCCGCTCGACCGAGACACCATTCTGGCCGGGGGCGATCGTCAGCGCTACCATCGTGCCGCCGCTCGCCACCGCCCGCGTGCGGCTCGCCGCCTGCAGCGCCGGCGCGAGGCTCCGGCGCGGCGTCGCGCCGCGCAACGCGCCCGACAGTTCGACGTCGAAGGCGCGGGCATATTTGTCGAGGATCACCGTCTTCAGCGACAGCCCGCCCTGCGCGGCGTCGCCCATCGCGCTCGACAGATCGCCGCCGACCCCGGCACCGACCAGCGAGACCGGCACCAGCGAACCGGCGAGCGCGGTCGCGCCCTGCGGCTGGAACGCGCGTCCGATATTGAGCCGGCCGCGGCCATAATCCACATCGGTCCCCGGCTCGCCGGCGTCGGTCGCGGTGCTGAGCAGCAGTTCGACGATCTCGCGGCTGGTCATATTGGGAAAGGCCTGCGCGAGCAGCGCCACCGCGCCGGCGACGTGCGGCGCCGCGAACGACGTGCCCGACCCCACGAAGCTGCGCCCGTCCTGATCGTTGAACTGCAGGCGTTCGCCCAGCGCGGTCAGATAGACGCTCTGCGCGGTGCCGGCCCGGTTGCTGAAGGACGAAAGCTCGCCTGTGCCGTCGGTGGAACCGACGACGATGATCAGTCCGCGGGCGATACTGGCGTCGGTGGCGACCCGCGCGAGCGGATCGATCTCGGGTTTAGCCTTATTGCCGGCCGAAAAGACGAGGATCACGCCCGCCGCCGTCGCGCGGTCGATCGCCGCGCGCAGTTCGGCGCCGGCCGGCGCGCCGCCCAGCGAGATGTTGACGACGCGCGCATGGGCGCTGACCGCGACGTCGAGCGCGCGGGCGATCGCCGGATCGGCATGCGAGCAATTGCTGCCGTTGCTCGACAGCCCACCGGTGCACGATCCCGGCGTGTCGGTGCGCAGCACGAGCAAAGTGGCGTCGAACGCGACCCCATGGACCTGGCGGTCGTTCTTCGCCGCCGCCAGCAAGGTCGCGACCGCGGTGCCGTGGCCGCCGACATCCTGGATCGAGCTATTGCCGGCGGTGTCGGCCGAGAGCGGGCTGATCCGCCCGGCGAATTCGGGGCTGTCGATGTCGATGCCGCTGTCGAGCACGCCAGCGAGCACGCCGCGCCCGGTGGCGCCGGCCTCATAGGCCGGAATCGCGTTGGCGGCCACAACGCCGCGCGACGCGCGATATTCAGCGGTGTCGAAGACGCTGGTCGGTGTCGGCGTGGGGGTTGGTGTGGGTGTCGGGGTCGGGGTCGGGGTCGGGGTCGGCGTGGGAGTCGGCACCGGCGTTGGCGTGGGAGTCGGCGTACTGTTCACGCCACCCCCACCTCCCCCACAGGCGCCGAGCGCAATTGCGAGCCAGATCGCGCTGGAACGGCGAAGCGCTGCGTGGATCATGCCGGCCTCTTGCCCGTCGCCGCACCCGCCGGGCCGGCTTGCACCAAGCTTAGACGCAGCCGCGATGGACGTGCAAGCCAAGCGGCGCTAAGCGCCTGCCAGCCATGCCACCCGAACTCACGCACGTCCGCACCTGGATCTTCGATCTCGACAATACGCTGTATCCGGCGTCGGCCGACCTGTTCGGGTTGATCGACATCCGCATGACTGCGTTCATCGCCGATCTGCTCGATCTCGACGAGCATGCGGCGCGGGCGGTGCAGAAGGATTTCTTCCGCAACCATGGCACCACCTTGTCCGGGTTGATGTCCACGCATGACGTCGATCCCCATATATTCCTCAGCTACGTCCACGACATCGAGATGGACGCGCTGGCCGAGGATCGCCGGCTGATCGCGGCGGTCGCACGGCTGCCGGGGCGCAAGCTGGTGTTCACCAATGGCGACGAGGTCTATGCCCGGCGCGTGCTGGGACGGCTTGGGCTGTCCGACGCGTTCGAGGCGATCCACGATATCCACGCCTGCGCCTACCGGCCCAAGCCGCATCCCGACAGCTATGACTCGATGATCGCGGCGCTGCAGGTCGATCCGAAGACGGCCCTGTTCGTCGAGGACATGGCCCGCAACCTCAAGCCCGCCAAGGCGCTGGGGATGACGACGGTGTGGGTCAACAACGGCTCCGAACTGGGCGGTCATCAGCACTCCCCTGACTATATCGATTATGAAACCGCCGATATCGGCGAATGGCTCCACGAGATTTTGGGGGACGACTGACATGACCGCTTTGCAAGCCACGATCGAAGCCGCGTGGGACGCCCGCGACACGATCGGTTTCTCGACCACCGGCGCGGTGCGCGAGGCCGTGGAGCAGGCTCTGGCCCTGCTCGATTCGGGCGCGGCGCGCGTAGCCGAACCCGGTGCCGATGGCGGGCCCAATGGCTGGGTCGTCAACCAGTGGCTGAAGAAGGCGGTGCTGCTGAGCTTCCGGCTCAACGACAATGCGATCATGCCGGGACCGGGCGGGTCGAACTGGTGGGACAAGGTCCCGTCGAAGTTCGCCGGCTGGGGCGAAGCGCAATTTCGCGCCGGCGGCTTCCGCGCGGTGCCCGGATCGGTCGTGCGTGCCGGCGCCCATATCGCCAAAAATGCGGTGCTGATGCCCAGCTTCGTCAACATCGGCGCCTATGTCGGCGAAGGGACGATGGTCGATACCTGGGTCACGGTCGGCAGCTGCGCGCAGATCGGCAAGAACGTCCATCTGTCGGGCGGCGTCGGCATCGGCGGCGTGCTCGAGCCGCTGCAGGCCAATCCGGTGGTGATCGAGGATGATTGCTTCATCGGCGCGCGTTCCGAAGTGGTCGAGGGCGTGATCGTCGAACGCGGCGCGGTGCTGTCGATGGGCGTGTTCATCTCGTCGACCAGCAAGATCGTCGACCGCACGACCGGTGAGATCTTCGTCGGCCGCGTGCCGGCCTATTCGGTGGTCGTGCCCGGCGCGCTGCCCGGCAAGCCGCTGCCCGACGGATCGCCGGGGCCCAGCCTGTCGTGCGCGGTGATCGTCAAGCGGGTCGATGCCCAGACCCGCGCAAAGACGGCGATCAACGAATTGCTGCGGGATTGAGCAACAGGAGCAAAAGTCCGGTTGAGAGTTCGAGACTATTCTGTTCCCCGGCGAAAGCCGGGGCCCAGGAGTCGCGCACTCGGAGCGTGTGACTCTGGGCCCCGGCTTTCGCCGGGGAACGGCCACTTTTCCTACCCGGACGCTTGCCCCTATGACGCGACTGACCCGGCCGCGCGATCAGCCGACCGTGACGCCTTTCCAGAAGGCGATCCGGTCCCTGATCTCGTCCGCCGCCGGCTTGGTTTCGGGATAATACCAGGCGGCGTCGGCATTCTCGGCGCCGCCGGCGACAACGCTGTAATAATTGGCAATGCCCTTCCAGGGGCACACCGAGGTGGTCGCGCTGGGCACGAGCAGATCGGCCTGTACCGCCGCGCGCGGGAAATAATGATTGCCTTCGACGATCACCGTCTCGTCCGACTCGGCGATCGTCACGCCGTTCCACACTGCCTTGACCATGGGCGGCCTCCTGTTCCGATTCGCACATGGGGGCGGCCGACGGCGTTTCCTAGTGTGCTCGAAACGACATGTGCTCGAAACGACGCGCCGGACTCTCTACCCCTTCGAATCGAGCACATCCGCCAGCAGCGTATTTGCCCGCGGCCCATCCCAGTCCATCCCGCCCACCACGCGCCACACTTCCTTGCCCTCGGCATCGTAAAGCACCGTCGTCGGCAACATGCCGGTCGCGAAGGCGAAACCGAGCGCGCTCTGCTGGTCGAGATAGGGCGCGAGATGCTTGAACCCCGCCTTCGCGAAGAACGGCGCCACCACCTCGGCGCCCTTGCTGTCCTGGCTCACCACCAGCACCTGCAGCTTGCCGTTGCCGCGTTCGGCGATCGTGTCGAGCGTCGGCATCTCGGCGATGCACGGGCCGCACCAGGTTGCCCACAGATTGACCAGCAGCGGCTTGCCCTTGAACGACGCGAGCGTCACCTTCCTGCCGTCGGGCGCCTCGAAGCCGTCGGTCGGCGCGGGCGTGCCGCGTTTCGAGATGTCGAGATGGCCGGTCAGTTCCTTGGCCGGCGACGGAGCCGCGGGCGTCTCCGATCCGTTGGCGGGGGCTTCGACTTGCGAGGGATCGGGCGATTGCCTATCGCAGCCCGCAATCGAGGGCAGCAGCAGCAAGGCAGGGAGACAGACGATCAGCGGCCGCAATACAGGCTCCAACAGCATGTGGGGTGGGCGCTTCGCCGAAGGCCCGGCATCGGTGATGCGCGAGATAAACGCCTCGATCCCCTTCGACAAGCGACTGTGGCGCCAGGACATCGCCGGATCGAAGGCGCATGTGGCGATGTTGTCGGCGCAGGGCATCGTCGCCGCCGCCGATGCGACGGCAATCGCCGACGGTCTCGACCGGATCGCGGCCGAATATGAAGCCAATGGCGTGCCCGTCGACCTCGCGCTCGAGGACATCCACATGGCGACCGAATCGCGGCTGGCCGAACTGATCGGTCCGGTCGCCGGCCGGCTCCACACCGCGCGCAGCCGCAACGATCAGGTCGCGACCGACTTCCGGCTGTGGGTGCGCGACGCGATCGACATGGTCGATGCCGGGCTGAAGGGCCTGCAGGCCGCGCTGGTCGCGCGCGCCGACGAGCATGTCGCCAGCGTGATGCCCGGCTTCACCCATCTCCAGGTCGCGCAGCCGGTGACGCTCGGCCATCATCTGATGGCCTATTTCGAGATGATCGCGCGCGATCGCAGCCGCTTTGCCGACGCCCGCGCGCGGATGAACCTGTGCCCGCTCGGCAGCGCCGCGCTCGCCGGCACCGGCTACGCGATCGACCGCCACGCGACCGCGGCGGCGCTGGGCTTCGCGGGGCCGACGCGCAACTCGCTCGATTCGGTCAGCGACCGCGATTTCGCGCTCGATTATCTGATGGCGGCGACGCAATGCGCGCTGCATCTGTCGCGGCTGGCCGAGGAGGTGATCGTCTGGGCGAGCCAGCCCTTCGGCTTCGTCAGATTGTCCGATGCCTGGTCGACCGGCTCCTCGATCATGCCGCAGAAGCGCAACCCCGACGCCGCCGAACTGGTGCGCGGTCACTCCGGGCGGATCGCCGGCTGCGCGATGGCGCTGACGATCACGATGAAGGGCCTGCCGCTCGCTTATTCGAAGGACATGCAGGACGACAAGCCGCCGGTGTTCGAGGCGCACGACCTGCTCGGCCTGTCGATCGCAGCGATGACCGGCATGGTCGAGACGCTGGCGTTCGATACAGCCCGCATGCGCAGCGCGGCGATGGCCGGCTATTCGACCGCGACCGACCTCGCCGACTGGCTGGTGCGCGATGCCGGCCTGCCGTTCCGCGAGGCGCATCATGTCACCGGCCGGATCGTCAAGCTGGCCGAGGAAAAGGGCGTGGGCCTCGCCGACCTGACGCTCGACGCGCTCAAGGCGGTCGATGACCGTATCGACGAGCGGCTGTTTGCGCTATTGACGGTCGATGCCTCGGTCGCGAGCCGGGCGAGCTTCGGCGGCACCGCGCCCGATCAGGTGCGCGCGCGCATCGCCGAGGCGAAGGCCGGGCTGGAAAAGGAATCGGACCAGTGAAGCCTGTCGTCATCGCCCTCGCCGCCTTGCTCGCGCTGTCCGCCTGCGGCGGCCGCGAGGCGCTCAAGCCGAAAACGGGCCAATCGATGCCGCCATCACCGGCCGGCGCGACCACCCCGCCGACCGCCGACCAGTTGATGACCGCCGACACCCAGGCGCGCCCCGGCCGCTCCGACGAGGTCCTCCGCCGCTCGGAGGAGCGCAAGGACGACCGCTTCGATCTGCCGCCGCCGGGGTGACGCGTGACGTCGGGGGGCGAAATCTGGGATGTTCTGGGGATCGCACCGACCGATGACGGGCGGGCGATCCGCCGTGCTTATGCCGCACGGCTGAAGGCGATCGACCCGGAGACAGAGCCAGAAACTTTCCGCGCATTACGTCGGGCATTCGAGGAGGCGCTCGCATCGGAATTGCCGGGCACGCCGGAGTCCGCGGCAGATGGTGAAATTCGGTCGTCGGACCCGATCGCCCCGATGGACCCGGGTTCATTGGCTCATCGCGAACTCGACGATGATCTGGACATGTTCGAACAGGCTGTCATCGACGGCGGATCCGATCAAGAACTGATCGGGGGCATACGGCGCATCTGGGCGAACGCGGAAGCCGACAATATCGCAACCGCAGGCCGTATCGAAAATTGGCTCGCCGCGACGGTTGCCAACCGACTGCCTCAACTCGACGGTCTGCTCGACACGTTGATCGAACGATATCGTTGGTCGCGCTACGCCTTGCCGATCGATGGCATAGAGGAGGCCGACACGGCACTATCAGATTACGTGCCCGATGCGGGCGAAATCGGTGACGAACACGACGAACCCAGTCCTCACGTGCTTTCCATATTGACGCGACGGGATGACCTTTATTTCCTCGCAAGCCTCGAACATCCCAACCATGAGCTGCATGACGCGGCCGAAATCCTGCACTACGATCCCAAAACGATCGAACCTCGCGGATATCGACATGCAAGCGAATTGCGGAGTTTGATTGCCGAATTCGAGACCATGCATCCGACCGCTATCTGGAACTTCGACGCATATATCGTGTCTCGCTGGATAGACTGGCTGGAAAATGAGCCAGAATTTCGCCGAATTCGTCAAAATCAGAAGATATTCCTTGGCATGTGTGCGGTGTGCATAATTTTCATTATATATATGATAAATTTTGAATAAATATCATAGCGGATCTTAAATCAATTTGCGATTGCCGCGGATCAACTGATGCACGGCGTCCAAGAATAATATCGAATCAACGAATTTGAGAAGAAGGCCAATAGAGTGAAAGGCACCGGCGACATCTGGACCGATCTTGGTATCACCCCGACCGATGACCGGAGGGCGATCCGCAGCGCCTATGCCGCAAAGCTCAAAGCGATCGACCCGGAGGGCGATCCCAAGGCATTCATCGTGCTGCGCGAAGCGATGGAGCAGGCACTCAAGGCGGCCGAGTCGCACTCGTCCTCGTGTTTGCTCGACAAATCCGAGACTTCGACGATTTCGGCAACAGCTGCCGATCTTGACGATCAGCATATGCTCGAGCGCGAAACGGCGCTGCTCGCACGGATGCTCCACGACGGCTATCATGTCGGCGAGACCGACGCGTCACTGCTCGACTGTCTTCACCGCATCTGGGCCAATCCGGATGCGGATCAAATCGAGATGTCGTCGAGGATCGAAGGCTGGCTCGCGACGCTCATCGCTGATCGACTGCCGCTTTCGGATACTCTGCTTGAGCCGACCAATACACGCTATGGATGGGACCGGCACGAAATCGGTCCAGATCTCGACGCGCGGCTCATCACTATTCTCAACCGGCGCCACGACTTGCAGTTCATCGCGACGCTCGCCGAACCCGGTCATCGCTATCATGAGGCCTATGCCCTCCTGACGCACCATCCCGACGCGATCGACGAACCCACGCGGCGAAGCGCGGAGCCGTCGCTGCGCGCGGTCTTGCGATCGATGCGCGCACGACATCCGACCGCCGAATGGCATTTTGGCGAAGACTTGATCGCGGCGTGGGTGGAGGCGATCGAAGCGCCCCGTGAGCGATGGCATAATCCGGGTGGTATCGTGAGGCCGGCACCCGTCTTTCCCCGGGCTCTCGATCTGCCGCCCACACCGGAGCCTGCGCCGCCTCAAACGAGTACTGGCGGCAGAGGCGTCCTGATCGTCGTCATCGTTGTCACGCTGCTGCGATTGCTGATCAGCTTTTTCCATCAATAGCGGTGTCCGTGGTCGACGGGCGCAACTTGGGCGGCTCCGATTTTTTCTGCGCTGCCATCCCACGGCCGATCGTCTAAGGCCCCCCGACATGGACCATTTCAACATCACCGACGGCGCGATGCACGCCGAGCAGGTGCCGCTGTCGGCGATCGCCGAAGCCGTCGGCACCCCCGTCTACGTCTATTCCACCGCGACGATCGAGCGGCATGCCCGCGTGTTCCGCGAAGCCGTCACGGGCTGCGGCAATGGCGCTCCGCTGGTTGCGTTCGCGGTCAAGGCCAATCCCAACGGCGCGGTGCTGGCAACGCTCGCGCGCTGCGGGTTCGGTGCCGATGTCGTCTCCGAGGGCGAATTGCTGCGTGCGCTCCATGCCGGCATGGAGCCGGGCAAGATCGTCTTCTCGGGCGTCGGCAAGACCGCGGCCGAGATGGCACGCGCGCTCGATGCCGGGATCGGTCAGTTCAACCTCGAATCCGAACCCGAGGCCGAGATGCTGTCGGCGGTCGCGGCGGCGAAGGGCGTGACCGCGCCGGTCGCCTACCGGATCAACCCCGATGTCGATGCCGGCACCCACGCCAAGATCTCGACCGGCAAGTCCGAGAACAAGTTCGGCATCCCCTATGACACCGCGATTGCCGCTTATGCGCGGGTGCGGGCGCTGCCCGGCCTGTCGGTGCGCGGCGTCGCCGTCCATATCGGCAGCCAGCTGACCGATCTCGCGCCGCTCGCGGCCGCCTTCGAGCGCGTCGGCCAGTTGATCGCCGCCCTGCGCGCCGATGGCCACACCATCGTCACCGCCGATCTCGGCGGCGGCCTCGGCGTGCCCTATGATCCGGCCCTGCCGGCGCCGCCGACGCCCGACGCCTATGGCGCGATGGTGCGGCAGGCGACCGCGGGCTGGGACGTGCGGCTGATGTTCGAGCCCGGCCGGCTGATCGTCGCCAATGCCGGCGTGCTGCTGACGCAGGTGATCCGGGTCAAGCCGGGCGCGACCAATCCGTTCGTGATCGTCGACGCGGCGATGAACGACCTGCTGCGGCCGAGCCTGTACGACGCCTGGCATGATATCCGTGCGGTGAGCCCGCGCGATGCGCGGATGACCGCCAATGTCGTCGGCCCGGTGTGCGAGAGCGGCGACACTTTCGCGATGGGCCGCGAGATGGGTGCGGTCGAAGCCGGCGACCTGATCGTGTTCGCCACCGCCGGCGCCTATGGTGCGACGATGGCGAGCACCTACAACAGCCGCCCGCTGACGCCCGAGGTGCTGGTCTCGGGCGATCGCTGGGCGGTGGTGCGCGAACGGCCGCCGATCGATGCGCTGATCGCGCAGGACCGGTTGCCGGACTGGCTTGAGGGCTGAGGCCGCCTACCGCATCCGCCCCTCAAGCAGCGCGATCAGCCGCACGAAACGGTCCCCCGCCATGCTGAGATTGTCGAGCACCGCCTCGTCGAGTTCATTGTCGTCGGCACCGGTCTGCGCGGTCGCGGTGCGCAGGCGATCGGACAGGAACACCGCGAGCGCGCGGTAGAAGCGCGCGGCGAAGCCGGCATCGGCGTCGAACGCGGCGATGATCGCGTGGCGCGGCACCGCCAGCACGCGGGCGTTGGCCGCGGCAGTGACGGTCGCGGTCGGCAGGCGCTTCTCGACGAAGCTCATCTCGCCGAGCACGTCGCCCAGCGACACTTCGGCGATGCGGCGGCCGTGAGTGGAGACGATGAAGCTGCCGTCGGTCACGAAGAACAGATGGTCGATCGCGCGGCCCTCGTGGATCAGCTCCTCGCCCGGCGCGACCGCGCGGACGCTGCCGTTGCGCGCCAGCCAGATGATGTCGCCGTCCTCGAGATCGCCCAGGATGTAGAGGGCCTTGCGCATGTATTTCAATCCTCCAGCAATTGCCGCCGGGCGAGCGCGGCGAATGCCCCGTCCCGCGCCATCAGCTCCGCATAGTTTCCGGTTTCGACGAAGCGCCCCTTCTCCAGCACGCAGATGCGATCGGCATTGCGCACGGTGGAGAGACGGTGGGCGATGGTGATGCGGGTCGCGGCCATCGCGTCCATCGTCCGCGCGACCACCGCCTGCGTCGCATTGTCGAGCGCGCTGGTCGCCTCGTCGAGGAAGATCAGGGCGGGGCTGGCGGCGAGCGCGCGCGCGATCAGGATGCGCTGGCGCTGGCCGCCCGAAAGCGTGCCCGATCCTTCGGTGATCGGCGTGTGCAGCCCCATCGGCATCAGCTTGAGATCGGTGCCCAGCCCCGCCCGCTCGGCCGCGGCGATGCATTGCTCGAGCGTCGCGTCGCTGGCGCCGCGGATATTGTCGACGATCGAGCCGGCGAAGAGCTGGCTCGTCTGCAGCACGACGCCGATCTGCGCGCGGACCCGCGCCGGATCGAGGCTGGCGAGTTCTTGGCCGTCAAAGGCAAGCGAGCCGGTCGACGGGCGTTCGAAACCGAGCAGCAGCCGCAGGATCGTCGACTTGCCCGAGCCCGAGCCGCCGACGATCGCGAGATGCTCGCCGGCGCGGACCGAGAAGCTGAGTCCGTCGAGCAGGGGCGCCATCGTGCCGTCATAGCCGAAGGTCAAATTGCTCGCCTCGATGTCGCCGGTGAGCCGGCCGGGATCGGCGCGGCCGACGCCGGCTTCGGGTTCCGCGGTGAGGATCGGCCGGACCCTTTCGGCCAGCGGCTTCGCGGTCTGGATCGCCAGCAGCGCCTCGCTGAACGCGGTGAAATTGGCCTGGAAAATGCCGAACGCGGTCAGGAAGGCGATGAACTTGCCCGGCGGCAACTCAGCGGCCGACAGCAGGGCGGCGGCCGCGAACAGGCCGATCATCGTCACCAGATGCCAGCTGTCGGCGAAGGCGGCGAAATGATTGCCGATCCGCTCGCCGGCCGCGGTCGCGGTCCGTTCGGCGGCATAGGCGCTGCGCCAGCGTTCGAGCGCGCGCGGCTCGGCGGCGGCCGAGCGCAATTTGGGCAGGCCTTCGAGGATTTCGAAGGTCATGCCCGCCAGCCTGCCGTCGCGCGCAGCGGCCTCGCGCAGCGGCGCCAGCTGGAACGCGCGGCTGAGCGCGACGGCGGCGATGTAGACCAAAGTCAGCGCGAGCCCGACCAGCGCCATCCGTGCATCATAGACGAACAGCAGCAGCAGATAGACCAAAGAGAAAGCGAGGGTGAGGCCGGCGCTGAGCACGATGTTGGTCACGAGCTGGCGGATCGTCGCCATCGTCTCGAGCCGCTGGTTGAAGTCGCCGGCCGAGAGCGTGCGGAAGAAGCGCGCGGGCAGCCGCAGGACATGATCGGCGACGCCGGCGGCCATCGTCACCTGCCCGCGCCCGGTGATCCGGCTGACCGCCAGCGCGCGGACCGCGGCGAGCACCATGTTGACGACCGCCGCGATCAGCAGCGCGATCCCGGCCGCCACCAGCAGCCCGCCCGCGCCGGCGGGCACGATGTCGTCGAAGATCCAGCCGCTCGCCAGCGGCGCGAGCAGGCCGAGCAGGGCGGCCAGCAACCCGGCGCCGGCGACCAGGGGCGCCTCGGCGCGCACGCCGTTGGCGACGCTGCGCGCCATCATCCCGAAGCGGCTGAGATCGCCTTCCAGCGGCGGATAGAGCCGGAAGGCGAGGCTGTCCTTCGCCGCCCCTTCGTCGGGCGTCAGCGCGCGGCCCTCGACGTCGGAATAGGCCCCGGCGCGCCAGCGGACGGCGTCGACCCAGCCGGACTCGCGATCCTGCACCAGCAGCGGGCCGTGATCGTCGCGCCACCAGCCCGGCGGCAGGATGATCCGTGTCGCGCGCAGCCCGGCACCACGCGCCAGCGATGGCGCGTTGAAGAAATCATGACCCTGTTGCGGCACGCGGACCATGTCGTCGGCGACGCCGAGCATCGCCGCGGCGTCGACCAGCGCGCGCTCGATGCCGCCGGCAGCGCGGCGCGGCCCCGGATCCGCCCCGATCCGCGCAGAAAGCAGCGCATCACGCGCGCGGTCGGCCTCGGCGAAGCGCGTATCGAGGCCGGCGGTGAAGGCGGCGATGTCGGCCGGCGGCATGTCGGGCGGCACGGCACCGGCGGCGAGGCTGCCGGCGGTCACCCAGTGGACCAGGCTCGCGCTCGCATCGCCCGCATCGTCCTCGGCGAGCGCCGCCGCTTCGTCCGTCACCAGGCTCAGCGACAGTGGCGTATCGGGCGCGAGCGGGAAGATGTGCTGGCCGACCGCGACCTGTGCGATCAGGCGCCGCCGCTCGGGACCGGCGAGATAGACCTCGACCGTCCCCGTCATCACCAGCCAGGGCCCGCCGCCCGGCGGCAAGGTCATCGGCGCGCCGGCGGCGAGGGTGAAGCCGCGGCTCATGCCTCGACCAGCCGCGCGTAAGGACCGCCGGAGGCGAGCAATTCGGCATGGTGGCCCTGCTCGATCACCTGGCCGCGTTCGAGCACGACGATCAGGTCGCAGTCGCGGATCGCCGACAGCCGGTGGGCGATCAGGATGCAGGTGATGCCGCGCCGGCGGATCGCCTCGATCACCTTGTGCTCGTTGACCGGATCGAGCGCGCTGGTCGCCTCGTCGAGGACCAGGATCGCGGGATTGGCGGCAAGCGCGCGCGCGATCTCCAGCCGCTGACGCTCGCCGCCGGAGAAATTGCCGCCGCCTTCGCCGATCGTCGCCTCATAGCCGCCGGGCCGGCTCGCGATCATCTCGTGGATCTGCGCATCGCGTGCGGCCTGCAGCATGTCGGGTTCGGCGACGCGATCGTCCCAGAGCGTGAGATTGTCGCGGACGCTGCCTTCGAACAGCATCACATCCTGCCGGACATAGCCGAGCCGCGCGGCGAGCGCGGCGCGCGGCCAATCGAGCAACGGCCGGCCATCGACCAGCACGCGCCCGCCGCGCGGCTGCTCGAGCCCCGCGATCAGCTTGCCGACGGTCGACTTGCCCGACCCGGAGGGCCCGACCAGCGCGATGCGGCTGCCCGGTGGCAGATCGAGCGACAGGCCGGCGACCAGCGGCGGATCGAGCGGCGCATAGCCGAACGACACGTCCTCCAGCGTGACCCGGCCGCGCGGCAGGCTGCCGTCGAACGGCGGATCGGGCGCGGCGAAGCGGGCGTCAGGCGCCTGCGCCATGATGTCGTCGAGCCGGCCGGTATAGCTGCGGACCTGATGGAGTTCGGCGCCGAAGCCGGCGAGCGCCGCGACCGGCGCGACGAAGCTGGCCGCGAGCGTCTGATAGGCGACCAGCCCGCCCAAGGTCATCGTTCCCGACATCACCGCATAGCCGCCCCAGATCAGGATCGTGACGGTAATCAGCGAGCCGAGCAGGGCCGGCACCGGCGTGATCCACGAACTCAGGCCGGCGGCCTGCTGCTGGCCGTTCTGCGCGGTGACGGTCAGGCCGATCCAGCGCTGGAACAGCATGTCCTCGGCACCCGAGGCCTTGAACGTCTCCATGTCCTTGAGCCCGGCGACGCGCGCGCCGGCGAGCTTGCCCTGGTCGATCGAGATCTTGCGATAGCGTTCGGACAGGAAGCGGTTCGACAGCAGCAGCACGAGCGCGTTGAGCGCCGCCAGCGCCGCGACCGCCAGGGTCAGCGCCCAGTGATAGACCAGCAGCACGACAAGGAAGAAGGCCGCGGTGACGAGGCTGATCGCCGCCTGCGCCAGCCGGCCGGTCAGCAATTCGGATAGCTGCTCGTTGAGCCGCACGCGCTCGGCGACTTCGCCGGCGAAGCGCTGGTCGAAGAAGGCGATCGGCAGGGTGAGCAATTTCTCGACCAGCGCGCGGCCGGTGGTCAGGCTCATCGCCATGCGCGCACCGAGCAAGGCGCGCTGCTGCAGTTCGAGCAGCCCGAAGCGGACGAGCGCGGTCAGCGCCATGCCGATCAGCAACGGCGCCAGCCAGTCGTTGAGCGAGCGGATCAGCACATAATCGACGAAGATGCGGCTGAAGATCGGCAGCACCACGCCCGGGATCACCAGCGCGAGACTGACGAGGAAGACGAACCACAGAGCCTCCTTCACGCCCGCGAAGCGTCCGGCGAGCGACGCGGCGAGGCTGGGCCGGCTGTCGCCGGTCGCGAAATCGGCACCGGGCTTGAAGGTGAGGATCACGCCGGTGAAGCTGTCCGAAAATTCGACGAGCGTCTCGCGCCGGCGGCCGCTCGCGGGGTCGTTGACCCAGACATGGCGCGCGTCGATCGCCTCGACGACGAGAAAATGGTTGAAGTTGACGAAGGCGATCGCGGGCAGGTCGACATCGGCGAGATGATGCGGCTCGGCCTTCAGCCCCTTGGCCTCGAGCCCCAATGCACGCGCCGCGCGCAGCAGGCTGGAGGCTTTGGAGCCGTCACGCGAGACGCCGCACAAGGTGCGCAGCTCGTCGAGCGCGAGGCTGCGGCCATGATAAGCGAGCACCATGCCGAGCGACGCCGCACCGCATTCGGCGGCTTCGAGCTGGAGGATCGTGGGCGTGCGGAGACGGCGGTTCATGGTGTGGCGGGATATCGGCGCGCTGACTTTGGCGCCAACGCTCCCCACTTTCCGTCATCCCGGCGAAAGCCGGGACCCAGAACCTCGATACATCCGGAAAAGGCGGTGTTTATGGGTCCCGGCCTTCGCCGGGATGACGGTGTGAGGCATGCGTCAGCACGACAAAACAAGCTGCCCCCCATCACTCGCCCGCGCGCGGGATCAGCCAGGCGATCACCGGCGTGCGGTCGACCACGACCTGGCCGGCGACGATCGAGCCGGCGCTGATCCGCATCGCCGGTCCCTTCGACGCCGACCAGGCGAAGCCGGTCGGCGTCGCGGGGTCGTGGTCGAGGGCGATGCGAACCTCGATCGGCGGGCCGCCGGCGATCAGCTGCTGGACCAGTTCGTCGTTGCGCAGCACGCGGCGCATGCCGGCCGCGGTCGCCGGCAAGGGCGCGACCGCGATCACGCGGCCGCTGATATGGCCATAGACCGCGCGTTCGACCGTCGACGGCGCAATCTCGGCGGCCATGCCGGGTTCGATGCGCTTGCCCTCGGCGGCGGGCACATAGAGCAAAGCGACGAGGCTGTTGCTGGTGCCGGCGGGCGCCAGCGTCGCCAGCGCGGTGCCCGGGGCGATGACGTCGCCGGCATTGACCCTGATCTCGGCGATCTTGCCCGCCCATCCCGCGCGGATCACCTGCTGGTCGGTCAGCCGCGCCGACAGTCGCTGGATCAGCCTTTGCTGTTCCTCGATCGTCCTGCGTTCGTCGAGCAGGGCGAGACCCGCTTCGCCATTGCGCTCGCCCGCCTCGATCCGCACCCGCGTCGCCGATTCGGCGAGGCCGGCGCTGCGCTCGCGGACGTCGGCAATCTCGATCCGGGTTTCGACCAGCCGGTCGCGCTGGATGAATCCGCGCCCGATCAGCCGCTCCATCTTGCCGGCCTTCTCGACCAGATAGCGTTCGCGTTCGGCGAGCGCGCGGCGCGATTCGGCGATCGACGCCAGCCGCTGAGCGTCGGCCGTCATTCGGCTCGTATCCTGCGTGCCGTAGAAGGCGGAGAGCTGCTTGAAGCGCGCCTGCGCGTCGGCCAGCTTGGCGCGGGCGCCGTCGATCTCGCGGGTCAGTTCGGTGCGCGCGACGGTCGCGATCGCCTGGCCGGCGACGACGCTGTCGCCGGGCGCCACCAGCAGGCGATCGATCCGGCCCTCGTCGCTCGCGACGACCTCGGTCAGGCCGGTGCGGTCGATCAATATGCCCTGCGCGCCGACCTTGACCGGCGCCTGGGTGACCAGCGCCCAGACCAGCGCCGCGACGATCGCCACCGCGAACGCACCCAGCAACAGCCACATCGGCCGGCTGACGAGCACCAGCGCCGCATCGAGCCGTTCCGGGCTCGCCATGCGATCGAGTGCTGCCTTGCGATAGATCGACTCTGTCATCGCGCGAACGCGTTCCCCGACTTCCTACGTTCAGCGGCCCGATTTTCGGATAGTCGAGCCGATTCCCGCGCTGCTGGCAAGCGGATGTACGATTTATTGTTGCCTGTGGTTGCCGTCACAGCAGGGCGACGGCGAATCACGCAAATGGGCTGCATGACGGACACAGGGTCCGGACGGGACAGGAAACTGAAATGAGCGACATCAATACCGGTATCGAACTGATCGAAGACGAAGCCCTCGACGCGGCGAATGGCGGCCTGATCGGCCTGCTGCTGCCGGCGGTCCAGAAGGTCCGCGCCGCCGACGAGCCGGACACCGCCGCCGCGCGCCTCCAGTGCTCGAACAACCTCAAGCAGCTCGGCATCGGCTGACCGGCGCGTTCGAAAGGATGATGGCAATGACCGACAATAGCCCCGAACTGATCGAGGATGCGGCGCTGGACACGGCCCACGGCGGCCTGCTGCTGCCCGCCGTGCAGAAGGTCCGCGAAGCGGCGGCGCGGCTGAGCGCGGTCGAGGGCGACGACGCCGCGGGCCTGACCAAGGTGGGCGTGGGCACGCTGTCGCTCTAGGCGCGGCAATTTCCCACGCAAGCAGCAAGGGCCGCCGGACATCCCGGCGGCCCTTTTCGCATGGGAAGAGGATTCCCCGCCGTCCCGGGCGACGGATCAGAGGATGAAGTCGGCCTGGATCAGCGCGCCGCCACCGGCAACCGTGGCGAGGAAGGCGAAGTCGGCGACCGCGTCGCCATCGACGTCGGCGAGCACCAGCGAGAAGGCGCCGACCACTGAAGTGGTCAATTCGCCGGCGGTACCGCTGAACGATCCGACGAAATTGAACGCACCATCGGCATCGCCCGAGTCGATCGCGCTCAGATCGATCAGATCGCCCTGCCCGCGGTTGAAGTCGCGGATGATGTCGCGTCCGGCCCCCGGCGTGCTCTCGCCGAACGCGGTGAACACGAACATGTCGGCGCCGGCGCCACCCAGCAGCGTATCGACGCCGATGCCCCCCGTCAGCACATCGTTGCCGGCCTCGCCCAGCAGCAGATCGTTGCCGATGCCGCCGGTCAGCGTGTCGCCGTCATTGCCGCCGCGCAGCGTGTCGTTGTCGGCGCCGCCATCGAGCAGATCCGCGCCATCGCCGCCGAGCAGCGTGTCGCTCCCGGCATCGCCATTGATCGTGTCGATGCCGGCTTCGCCCAGCAGCGTATCGGCGTCGGCGCCGCCGGTCAGGCCGTCATCGCCGTCGCCGCCGCGCAGCGTGTCGATGCCGGCGCCGCCGTCGAGCAGGTCGTTGCCGCCCAGGCCGCCCAGCGTATCGTCACCCGCGTCGCCGGTGATCGTATCGCCATCTGCACCGCCCGAGACCTTGTCGTTGCCGGCATCGCCATGCAGCGTGCCGACCCCGGCATCGCCGGCGATGATGTCGTCGCCGTCGCCCCCCGAGATGCCGTCGTCGCCAGTGCCGCCGCGCAGCGTGTCGTTGCCGAGGCCGCCCTGGATCTGGTCGGCGCCGTCGCCGCCATAGACAATATCGACGCCGTCGCCGCCGTCGATATTGTCGTTGCCGGCCTCGCCCTGCAGCACGTCGTTGTCGGCGCCGCTCGTCAGCGTGTCGTTGCCATTGCCGCCGCGGACGCTGTCGGCACCGTCGCCGCCTCCGAGCGTATCGTCGCCGTCACAGCCGAACAGCAGGTCGGCGCCCGCCCCGCCATTGATCAGATTGACGAAGGCGTTGCCGCTCAGATTGTCGGCGAACGCCGAGCCGGTCAGATTTTCGACCGAGGTGAAGCGATCGCCGCTGGCTTCGCCGGCGGTGCCGCGGCCGGTCGTCAGGTTGACGGTCACGCCGCTCGCCGCATCCGCATAAGTCGCGGTATCGATCCCGCTGCCGCCATCGATGATGTCGGCACCGAGGCCGCCGACGATCAGGTCGTCGCCGCCGAAGCCCTGGAGGCTGTCGTCGCCGGCCGTGCCCTTCAGCGTTTCCGCGAAGCTGCGGAAATCGAAGCTGGCGAGGCTCGGATCATGATCCGACGAGGCCGGGTTCGCCGCGCCGGTGCGATCGTTGTAGCCGGTGCTGATGTGGACGACGTCGTAGCTCGCGACGCTCGCCAGCCGTTGGTCGGCGATCAAAGTGTCGAGCGCCTGGCTGCGGCCATCGAAATCATAGGAGAAGCGATCGACGGTCGGCAGCAGATCGACCATCAGGTTCGAATATTGCGTGCCGCCGACGCGCGCGGTGCCGCCGGGGGTGGCATAGCCGGTCAGCACTTCGAGCGGCCGGTTGTACCAGAATTCGTTGAAGTCACCACCTGAGACGACGCTCGCGGCAGGCAAGGTCGTGGAGACGAGGTTCTGGACCGACCAGACATCCTCGGCGAGCGTGTTGCGCAGCGCCCAGTCGCCATTGGCGGGCTGGCCGCCACTGTTGTTCTGGTCGAACTGATAGGGTTCGCCCGAGCCGCCCTTCGAGGGCAGATGGCTGCCGAACGCATAGACGGTCTGGCCGTTGAACTTGAATTCGCCGACGATCGAGCGGCGCGTGCCCGACCAGTCGGCGGCATTGATCCCGCCGACCTGGCTGTCGTCGATCGCGATCAGATCACCCGCGGTGCGCACGCCGTCACCGATGCGGTCGGTATAGGCGCGGCGCTCCTCGATCGTGGCATTGGCGTCGAGATCGCCGAGCTGGACGCGCGCGGTATCGTAGAGGAAGCCGACGCGGATATTGCCGCCGGGCGCACCGCCGACGTCGCCCGACACTTCGGGCGCCTCGTCGACCCACTGATAGGTCTTGCCGGTGGCGGCGTTGACCGCCGCGACGAGCTGGCCCCAGGTCGTGCTGGCGTCGGTGCCGCCGGTCGTCGTCACGCCGTTATTGTCCTGGATTTCCTCGATGATCAGGATGTCGGGCGCGTTGAGGTTCGTGGCGATGTGATTGGCGAGCTTGGTGTATTTCGCCGCATCGGTGATCTCGACGCCGTTGTTGGTCGAGAAGGTGGCGCCGACCGGCGACAGATTCTCGACGTTGAAGGTCGCGACGCGTAGCGCGCGATCGTCGCCGACCAGCGCGGTCACCTCCTGCACCGGCGTGCCGCCGAGATTGTCGATCACATTCTGGTCGAGCGCGTCGGTCACGAACAGCTTGGCGACGCCGAAGTCGAAATCGACGATGCCGCTGACGTCGCCCAGCGAGTCGCCCATCGTCAGCAGCTGATCGAAACCGGCGGTGCCGCCGCAGCCGACATTGCCGAAATCGAGTTCGATGACGTCGCCGTGGGTGGCGCCGTCATGGACGGTCGCGCCGCCGAAATTGACGTCGTCATTGGGATCGATCGTATCGACGGGGTAGAATTCGGGATCGCCGGCGGTGGTGTAGCCGCCGCGGACGTTGAGCAGGGCCTGATCGGCATTGGCCGCCGAATAGGCGTTGAAATAGACGAAATCGTCATTCGAGCCGCCGACGAAGCCGTCGCCGACGACCGCATCGACCAAAGTGACGCGCATGCCCTCGATCGTCTCGTAGAAATCGAGCGCGTCGTTCTGCGGATTGAAGGTGCCGCTGGCACCGGTCGAGTCGGTGAAGACGGGATTGTCGTCGCTGATGATCGCGGTCGGGATGTGGTGGCCGGCGGTGCCGTCGATGACGAAGGTCGGCAGCGCGACCGAGTCGTTCGACTGGACGATCGCCGAGGGCGCGGTCAGGATCGTGCGGTTGAGGTTGGTGAAATCCTGGAATTCCATCACGTGCGCGGTGACGGTGACGGTTTCGCCCACCGTCAGGCCGGCGGTGGCGGACGTCGTCCGTACGAAAATGCCTTCGGACGTCAGCATGCTGGCGTCCCAGTCGGCCGTCTCTTCGCTGATGTAGAAGCCTTGCAGCGTGCCGATCGTGTCGACGGCGGTGACGACGCCGCGGACGGTGACCTCGGCGACGGTCGCCTGGTTGAAAGCGGTGATGCCCTCGCCGGCGACATAGGGGCTGAAGAAGGCTGGACCCTGAATGTCGTGGATATAGACCAGAGCGACGTCGTCATTGGTGATCGTGCCGGTCGCGGCAGCGTCGCCGATCGTCGCCGTGCCCGTGCCGTTGACGAGGTTGGTCAGGTTGACCGCAAAGGTCTCGTTCGGCTCGGTGGTCGTGTCGCCGTGGATGGTCACCGAAATCGTCTGCGTCGCGCTGCCGCCGGCGGTGAAGTTCAGCGTGCCGCTCGCGCCGTCATAGTCGGATCCTGCCGTCGCCGATCCGTCGGCGGTCCCGTAATCGATGCTGAACCCACCGGCGGTGTTCGAACGCGTGACCGTGAAGGTCGCGATCTGCGTGCCGGCATCGCCTTCGGTGATCGAGACGTCGCCGATCGTGACGCTGGCATTGCCGCTGACCGGCGACGAACTGACGTTGATGTCATCGACACCAACCCACTCGTCGTTGCCGACGGCGTTAGTGGTCATCACGCGAAGCTGGACCTGCGCCTGCCCGTCGACGTCGCTCGGCAGAGTCACGCTGAGCGGCGTCGACTGGGTGGCGTTGACGATCGTGGCGTCGGCGATGTAGCCATCCGGGACGTTGGTCCAGTTGCCGCTGCTGCCGATCCGGTACTGGACGGCGACCTGCTGGATCGCATTGTCAGCGCCCGATTCGAGATCGAGGATATTGGCGCTGAACACGATGTTCTGACGGCCGGTCGCGTTCAGATGGATGACGATATAGGGCGCGTCGGCGGTGCCGGAGCCGGTCAGCGCGATCGTCGGATTGGCGAGCGCGAATTCGGTGACGCCGCCGGTGTTGAACGTCAGCGGGTTGGTCTGGTTCGCATTGACGTCGACGACGGCGCTGGACGTCACGATCGTGCGCGGATCGACGCCGGTCGCGGTCACCAGATCGTCGCCGCGATAGCCGACGATGCTCGGCACGCCGGACCAATTGTCGTCGGCGGTGATCAGGCCGGCATTCGACCAGTCTTGTGAGAAACTTCCGCCGCTCAGATCATGATAGACTTCGGTCATTGCGCTCTCCGTGGATGTTTGGCGCCCGAAGGGATCGAGTGCCTGAAGACGTGACACGGAGGGATGGCCGAACGCTGTGGCCGGTCAGATCGCCCCGATTCATGGAAGCGATAATGGGTCAAAGTTGCGGGCAGAGGACTTATCGAAGACGCGGGGAGGTCTTTATGGTGAATGAATAGTGACGCGAGTAATCAGAGATTAAGTGATGCTTGACCTCTGTTAATCATTTGGGTCGCAACTACGTAACACAAAAAGTTCGAGACGATCCTGTTCCCCGGCGAAAGCCGGGGAACAGCAATTGTACTGCCCGGCTCACTCCCCCAATCGTCTTCCCCGCCCAGGGCTCACGAGAGCCTTGCGCGGGAGAAGGGGAATGGAGGACGCATCAAATATGCCCATCGCGTTCGCCGGGAACACGAACTGCGCAGTGTCAGAGTATGAAGTCGGTGGCTGTGAGCGCGCTGCCGCCGGCGACCGATACCAGCAGCGCGAAGTCGGCGACGCCGTCACCGTCGACGTCGCCGCGAACCAGCGAGAAAGCGCCGACGACCGAGGTCGTCAGTTCGCCGGCCGTGCCGCTGAACGAACCGACGAAGTCGAACGCACCACCGGCGGCGCCCGAGTCGATCGCACTCAGATCGATCCGGTCGCCCTGCGCCTGGCTGAAGTCGCGGATGATGTCGCGGCCCGCGCCGGGAATGCTCTCGTCGACGGCGTTGAACAGGAACCGGTCGGCACCGGCGGCGCCCAGCATCGTATCGACGCCGAGGCCGCCGATCAGCACGTCGTCGCCGGACTCGCCCAGCAGCAGATCATTGCCCGCGCCGCCGGTCAGAGCGTCGTCGGCATTGCCGCCGCGCAGCGTGTCGGCATCGGCGCCGCCGTCGAGCGTGTCATTGCCTTCGCCGCCATAGATCAGATCGCTGCCGGCATCGCCGGTGATGCCGTCATTGCCGGCGTCGCCCAGCAGCGTGTCGGCATCGTCGCCGCCGCCGATCATATCGTCACCGTCGCCGCCGCGAATGGTGTCGGCACCGGCATCGCCGGTCAGCAGGTCGGCGCCGCCGAAGCCGCTGATCAGGTCGTCGCCGGTTCCGCCGACAATCACGTCGGCCAGCGCATCGCCCGAGATCTTGTCGTTGCCGGCGCCGCCGTCGAGATGGCCGATCCCGGCCTCGCCGACGATGATGTCGTCGCCGTCGCCGCCGAGGATCGTGTCTTCGCCGATGCCGCCGCGCAGCGTGTCGTTGCCGATGCCGCCGGCCAGTTGGTCGATACCGTCGCCGCCGTAAAGCGTGTCGTTGCCGGCACCACCGTCAACGATGTCGTCGCCGGCCTCGCCCTGCAGCGTGTCGCCGTCGGCACCGCCGAGAATCGAGTCGTTGCCGGCGCCGCCGCGGATCGAGTCGGCCCCTGCCCCACCGTCGATCAGGTTCGCGACCGCATTGCCGGTCAGCACGTCGGCGAAGGCCGAACCGGTCAAATTCTCGATCGCGACCAGCCGGTCGCCCGCCGCATCGCCATTGGCGCCGCGGCCGGTCAGCAGGCTGACGTTCACGCCGGTCGCCGAACCGGCATAGCTCGCCGTGTCGATGCCATCGCCGCCATCGAGGCTGTCGACGCCGAGACTGCCGGTCAGGATATCGTTGCCGCCATTGCCCTTGATCGAATCATTGCCGCCGCGGCCGTTCCAGCTCTCGGCGTCGGTACCGCCGACGATCGTGTCGTTGCCCTCGCTCTGCGTCTGGATCGCATAGAGCGTGACGGTGTTGCTGATCTCCTGCCCGCTCAGCAGCAAAGCCTGTCCGGTGGGGCTGTTGGCCGCCGAGACGAAGGCGCTGGTCTCGGGGCCGAGGTCGGCGCCGGTCTGCGGCTTGTAGCTGACGAAGGTCGCGTTGGCGGGATCGGTGACGTCGTAGATCATATAGCCGCCGACGCGCTCGAGTCCGACGAACGCATAGGTCCTGCCGTTGATCACGCCGATCGAGACGCCTTCGGGCTCGGGACCCTTGTCGTCCGACCGCGTGTCGAACGAGGATCCGGCGGTGTTCTGGTTGCTGTTGAAGATCGCCGGAAAGTCGCGGGCGATGATCGCCTCGAACTCACCGCCGGTCTCGCGAATTTTGGTGATGCTGCCGTCGGCCTCCTGGCGGAAGATCGAGATGCCGCGGCCGCCCAGCGTGTAGATCACGTCATAATCGCCGTCGCCATCGGTGTCGCCGACATTGGTCAGCACGTTGAGCCGGCCGAGTTCGGCATTGGCCTTCAGCGCCGCGGCATTGGGGAACAAGGTTGGGTCGAGCACATAGCTCGCCGAATTGAGCCGGACCGAATCGGTGATGCCGACGCGGGCGTCACCCTCGTTGGCGGTGATGAAATACGTGACGCCGCCGACCTGATAGCTGGCGATCGAGTCCGGCTGGATCAGGCTGTGGACGTCGACATTGTGGATGTTGATCGCCGGGCCGTCCTGATCGCTGGGGTCGAGCGCATTGCCGGCGAGATTGCGATCGACGCTGCCGAGCGGCTGGATCGCGAGCGGACGATCGGCGGCCGGGTTGGTCAGGTCGATCACCGCGACGGCGTTGACCTCCTGCAAGGTCACATAGGCGCGCGTGCCGTCCGGCGAGACGGTGATATATTCCGGCTCGATGTCGGCAGCGGCGGCCTGGCCCGGGAACAAGGCGACGCCCCGGCCCGCCAGTTCGGCCTCGGCGCCATTGAGCGACGCGAAGCTGATCGTGTTGGAGACCACGGCATTAGCGGCGCCGCCGGAAAGGTCGATGATGCTGACGCTGCCGACCGGGTTGTTGGCGACCGATAGCGCCTCGCCTTCATTGGCGACCAGAATTTTGCTGCCGTCGGGCGAGAAGGTCACCTGATCGGGCAGCACGCCGACGTCGAGCACTTTGATCAGGCTGTTGTCGGCGGCGTTGAACAAAGCGACATGGCCGGGCTGGCCGGCGGTCACGCCTTCATAGGCGACGGCGATCACGCCATGCTTGATCGCGACGCCGTTGACGCCGCCCGGCTTGTAGTCGGTCAGGCCCGAGAGCGGGATCGGCGCCTCGTTGACCAAAGTGCCGGCGGCGGTCACCGACGCGATGTTGATGAAGTTGCCGTTGAGGTTGGTCGCATAGACCTTGCCGCCTTCATAGGCGATGCTCTCGGCGCCGGCCGACGCGCCCTGGATCGATCCGAGCCGGACCAGCACCTGGTCGTCGCTGGCAACCGGCGTGGTCGTGCTGCCGTGGAGCGACTCGGCGGCGTCGTAGACGTCGATGCCGCCGATCGAGAGGCCATAATCGTCGTTGACGATCATCGCCGCGGCCGAGGCGTTGGTCCCGCTGAGCGTGACGGCGGCGCCGAGGCTGTTGCTGCCGGCGGTCAAGGTCAGGCAGAAATTCTCGGTCGGTTCGATCGTCGCGTCGCCGCTGACCGCGATCGAGACCGTCGTCGAACTCGCGCCCTCGGCGATGCTGCCGCTGAACGCCGTCGGCAGCGTACCGCCGAAATCATCGGTGTCGGTCGTGCCGGCAGCGAAAATCCCCGAGAAATCGAGCTGGCCGCTGGTGCCACCGGTGCGCTCGACGGTGAAGCTGTAGATCGTCGCGCCGCTGTCGCCTTCGAGCTTCGAGACATTGAGCGACGCACTGGCGAAGCCGAGCGTCTGGCCGGGAGGCGCCAGCGTGAACGCGCTGGTGCCGAACGGCACGTCGGGCGCGGTGCCATCGGCGCTCTGGTCGCCCGATGCGTCCTGGAACACCCAGTTGGCGGCGGTGTTGATGTCGTCGGCATAGCCGGCGAAGCTGGTCTCGCTGCCGCGCGAACCGTTGAACGCGGCGATGTCGGGTCCGCCGGCCGACAGCGTGCCGAGATCGACCGCATTGACGCCCGCAGTCAGTCCGGTGCCGCTCAGGGTGGCGCCGCTGGCGGTGAAGCCGCCATTGGCAACGGCGGCGAGGAACGTCGCCGGCGCGGTCGCCGAGGCGCCGGTGAAGGCATAGAGGATCTCGCCGCTGTTCGAGATGCCGAGGTTCGACGTGTCGAGATAGGCGATCGTACCGAGATTGCTGGTGCCCGCTCCGGTCGAGATCGCGCTCAGCGTAACGACGCTGCCGGCGGCGATCGCCGAGGTCGCGGTCCACGAGAAGGCGCTCTCGCCGGTGTTGAACGCGGCGCCGGTCCACTCATTGTCCTGGAAGTAGATCGTGTCACCGGCGGCGATCGCCTTCAGCGCGACGAAGGCGAGGTCGTCATTGCCGTCGGCATTGAAGCCGGTGAAGGCGATGTCGCCCGCGGCGAGATCGGGCAGGATCGCGTCGTCATTGGTGATCGTCCCGGTCGCGCCGGCGGTGCCGATGCTCGATGGGATGCTGGCGAGGTTGGTGACGCTGGTCAGCGTCAGCGTGAAACTCTCGTTCGGCTCGAGGGCGGTGTCGCCGGCGATGTCGACCGTCACCGTCGCCGTCGCGGCGCCCGCGGCGATCGATCCGCTGAAGCTGACCGGCGCGGTACCGCCGGCATAATCGGCGCCATCGGTGCTGCCCGGCGCGATCGTGCCCGAGAAATCGAGCTGACCGGTGGTGCCGCCGCTGCGCGCGACGGTGAAGGTGAAGGCAGTGGTGCCGGCATTGCCTTCGGCCAAAGTGACGCTCGTCCCCTGGAACCCGATGCTCTGGGTTTCGGCGGCAGCGATCGAGAAGCCGGTCAGGCTGAACGGCAGATCGGGCGCGTTGCCGTCGATCGACTGATCGCCGCTGCCATCCTGCGTCAGCCACGACGATGCCGTGTTGATCGCGGCGGCATAGGCCGCGAAACCGGTCTGGCCGGTGCGCAGGCCGTTGTAGATGCCGATGTCTTCGCCGGCGCTGATCGCGCTGAGGTCGATCGCGGTCTGGCCGACGACGAGGCCGGTGCCGGTCAGGGTGCCGCCCGACTGCGCGAAACCGTCATTGGCGATCGCCGCGAGGAAAGCGGTCGGCGCGAAGGCGGTACTGACATAGGCGTAGACGATCTCGCTGTCGGAACCGAGGCCGCTGCTGCCGCTGGTGGTGCCGAGGTTGCTGGTCGGCGCCGATCCGAAGCTGTTGATCGTGACGATCGTGCCGGCGGCGATCTCGGCGCTGGCGGTCCAGATGACCTGGCCCTCGCCGGTGTTGAACGCGCTGCCCTGCCATTCCTGGTCGTTGAAATAGATGATCGTGCCGGCGGCGATCGTCTCGAGCGCGACGAAGGCGATATCGTCACTGCCGTCGGCGTTGAAACCGGTGAACGCGATCGAACCAGGACCCAGAGCCATTTGATCTTCCCCCCCACAAAACGCATGGCCACGCCGGGTGCGGCGTCCCATTTCGACTATCGACCCGGGGCGTTAGGGGGCGATTATTGCAGTCTCGCGATGGATCGAAGACGCTTCGGTTTCGCGGCGGTTAACCCCCGAGCGGGTTCGTGTGGAACCCTGCCAAGTTTCTTTTGGCCTGTGCTTGCGCTCACAGACCGGCCGCCGCGAGTCGCCGATAGGGATTGCAGAACGGATCGCTGATCCGTCGCAAGAGGAGACGGATGATGAGCGACAAGACCACCAGCATCGATCTGATCGAAGACGCCAACCTCGACACCGCGACCGGCGGCGGCTTCGGCCTGCTCCTGCCCGCGGTGCACACCGCGCCGGCGTCCGGCACCCCCGCGCTCGGCAACGGCCTGCTGTTGCCGGCGGTGCAGACCCAGAACAATCTCAAGCAGATCGGCATCGGCTGATCGCGGCGCCCGGGGCACTGTCGAGCGGCTTGCGGGCGGTGCGCGGGACCAATGTCGCCGATGACGGCAACAAGGCCGGACCGGTCAAGAGCGGTCCGGGAATATTGGTGCTGACCAGCAGCAACGGCAACTGAGGCCGGCGCATCGCCATGCGAGGGGGCTGCCGGGAGACCGGCAGCCCTTTTTGTGTTCCGATGACGTCCGCGAATGGCGGTTGCGAGCCGCCGGGCGGTACGGTCTGCGCGTCGGGCTCAGGGACTCGCAGGCCCATCATCGTGGAGATTGTGGCCATAGCCGTTGCCATTCGACGGATTGTCGCCGCCATGTCCATGCCCGGCGTTCGGTGGAACATGGCCGCTCGCAACGCCGATTCCGCGGGGCAGTCCGTGCTCGGCCTGTGTCTTCGTTTTCGGTTCCGCTTTCGTCGAATTGGTTTTCAATGCCCAACTCGCCGGCCTGACCGGGGGTGCGGCCAGAGCGGACGTGAATGCAAATGCGCAAACGGCAAGCGTTGATGTCAATTTCAGCGACTTGATGATCATTGCGACCTCCTTGAAGTATCACGAGAAGGGCAGCTTCCGTGCAGCCTCTTGATCGTTTCTCAGGGCATCGGCCGCGCCATTGATCGGGCGACAGCCGCGTTGCGAACGGCAGCAGGCCGGTCACGTTCCTCGACGATGGTCTGCTGATCGACGACTCGCCGCTTAATCGGGGTCGGTTGCGCTGCAGTGCAGCATTGCATGAAGGATGAGGACGGTCCTCGAAGCGTCAGCTTCGGGACCGCATCGCTTATTCAGTCAGACGATTGCCAGGCGCCGCATCAGCGCAAGCGCGTCCGACTTGCCCTTCTCCACCGCCGCGATCGCCGGCACGTCGACCGGCATCGCGCCATGACGGCCGACGAGCGCGGGCAAGGCGGTGCCGGCCACCGCCTGGGCCCGGATCGCCGCATTGAACGCGCCGGCGTTCGGCGCCTCGCCGGGCGGGTCGCACGGATGGATCTGGCCGGACATCCACAGCGCGTCGATCGCGTTGAGCAGGTCGGCGCCGGTGCCCTCGAAGCCGCGCGCAGCGATGCCGGCCACGGTCGTCGGCCCTTCGCCCAGCGCGTTCATCACCGCATGCGCGGCCGGATTGTCGAAGCGCAGGGTGCCCGCATGGGTCTTTGCTTCGTAGATGGTGTTGGCTTCGGATTTCAGCGCCGCCCACCAGCCGCCGAGCCGCGCCGCATGCGCTTCGTCGACGCGCGCGATGCCTTTGGCGAACAGATCGATGTGGAAGGACTGGCCGAGCATTGCGTCCATCGTCACTTCGCGCGCGGCGTCGCCGGCGATCGCCGCCAGCGCCGCGCGCTGTGCCTTGCGCAGGATGAAATCGGGCCGCAGCAATTCGCTGCGGCTGGTGCCGGCGAAGCTCAGTCCCTGCGCCGTCAAATCCGCGTGGACGTCGGACGACCATAAGGGCTGCCAGTGGCGGTTCAGATATTCGTGCGGGAAATAGGCCGCGGGCACGGTGGCGCGCAGATTGTCGACCCAGGCCATGAAGCTGGCGCTGAACGACGAGGCGCCGGCCGCCGACAATTCGCGGATCTGTGCGAACGCCGCCTCGTAGCGCTGGAGCGCGCTGCCCTGTTTCTCCTCCGCCAGCATCCACACGACCTGCTGGAAGGCGAGCGCGCCGGCCCAGCCCGGCATGCAATTATAACCGATGCAGGCGATGCCGCCGGGCTTGAGCTGCGCGGCGGCGATGCGGCGGAGATGGTCGCGATTGGCCGGGCTCACCCAGGCGAGCACGCCCTGCGCGGTCACATAGTCGAAGTCCGGCACCGCCGGATCGGCGATATCGGCGAACAGCGCGCAGCGGAATTCGACATTGCCGATGCCGAGGCCGGCCGCGAAGGCGGTGCCGCGCGCGACATGGTCGGGCAGCGCGTCGATGCCGAGGAAGCGGCCCTCGGGATGCGCGGCTGCGATCGCGACGAGACCCAGCCCGTCGCCGCAGCCGAGATCGAGCAGGGCGAAGGGCTGACGCGCCGTCCGCCGCGGCGGCGCGATGCTGCGGTGGCGCAGCATTGCATCGATCCACTGCGGCGTGAACTGCCGGTGGAAATTGCTGGGATAGGCCTCGTCGCCCAGATAGCCGTCGATGGTGTCGCCGGTCATCCGGGCGAGTCCGGCGTCAGTGCTTGATGACGATGTTGCTGGTGCCATCGGTAATCGGCGCCGTCGCAATTTTGCTTTCGATCGGCGCGACCTTCTGCGTGCTCGCCACGGGCGCGATCGCAATGATGCCGCCGCTCGCTTCGTCCAGCGCGGTCTCGTCCAGTTCGACCGCGCTCTTGTCGGTGGTGATCTTGTCGCTCATGTCATTCTCCTCGTTTCGCCGGTCGACGCCGGCGGATGTCGTCGAAACATGTCGGGCGACCGCGCCATGATCTTCGTCATGGGCACCGGCATATCATGCCTCGCTCCGCGAAGCCTTCACGCACCATGCGCGATGCGCAGCCGGCCGGAGATGACACAGATCACAGCGCCGCGAAATTCTCGCGCGCCAGGGCGAGCCGCGGGATCGCCGCGTCGAGCGTCGCATCGGCCTTGGCGAAGCACAGCCGCACGACATGACGAACGGCTTCTTCCGAATAGAAGGCCGAGATCGGGATTGCCGCGACGCCATATTCGCGCACCAGCCGCTCGCAGAAGGTGACGTCGTCGAGATGAATGCCCGAGGCGACGAGATCGACCGACAGGAAATAGGTGCCGGCGCTGGGCAGCACATGCCAGCCCGCCGCCGTCAGCCCCGCCGTCAACCGGTCGCGCGATCGCGCGAAATCGCCACGCATCGCGGAGAAATACGCATCGTCCTTCGCCAGCCCGAAGGCCACCGCCGCCTGGAGGTTGGGCGGCGTGGTGAAGGTGAGGAACTGGTGTGCCTTGGCCAGCACCTTCGCCAGCGGCGGCGCGGCGCACATCCAGCCGACCTTCCAGCCAGTCAGCGAGAAGATCTTGCCACCCGAGCCGATCTTGACCGCCCGCTCGCGCATGCCCGGCAGCGCGAGGATCGGCGTGTGCGCGCGGCCGTCGAAGAGCACATGCTCCCACACCTCGTCGCTGATCACGACCGCGTCGGCGGCGAGCGCGAATTCGGCGACGAGCGCGAGGTCCTCGCGCGGGATCACGGTGGCGGTGGGGTTGATCGGATTGTTGAGGATCACCAGCCGGGTCGCCGGGGTGAACGCCGCCGCGAGCGCCGCGCGCGTGATCCGCCATTCGGGCGGCTCGAGCGTGACGAAGCGCGGGATACCGCCGGCGCGCAGCACCAGCGGCAGATAGGCATCGTACATCGGCTGGACGAGCACCACCTCGTCGCCCGGCGAAACCAGCGCGAGGATCGCCGCCGCCAGCGCCTCGGTCGCGCCCGAGGTGACGATCACCTCGCTCTGCCAATTGAGATCGACCGCCTGGTGCCGGCGATAATGATCGGCCACGGCCTGACGCAGTTCAGGGATGCCCGGCATCGGCGGATATTGGTTGGAGCGCCCGGTCAGCGCCGCCGCCGCCGCCGCGACGACATCGTCGGGTCCGTTCGAATCGGGAAAGCCCTGGCCGAGATTGATCGCGCCGGTCTCGCGCGCGAGCGCCGACATATGTTCGAAGATCGTCGTCGGCATCGAAGCGTAGAGCGGGTTCATGTGCCGCCTTGTGACGGTGTGCGCCGGAGCGCGCAAGCGCGCCCCTTCATCGGAACCGGCGCCGCAGGCGCGGGGAGGACGTCATCATACGCAGATATGATCTATACATAAATGTGAAAAACAACGATAGATTGGCGGCACAGCGCGGACAGGAGTTGCCATGTCGATCGCCACCACGCACGTCGGGAGTCTCCCGCGCGGTCCCGAACTGACGCCGTTGCTGCTCGCGCGCGATCATGGCGAGCCTTATGATCCGGCGCAGTTCGACGACATTGTGCAGGCCGCCGTCAGCGCCGCGGTCGCCGCCCAGCTGGACACCGGCGTCACCATCGTCAGCGACGGGGAACTCGGCAAGATCGGCTATTCGACCTATATGATCGAACGGCTCGCGGGGTTCGGCGGTCATGTCGACCGCATGCCGGCGCTCGATCTCGCGCCTCTGCCCGAACTGCGCGCGAAGCTGGCCCATATCATGGGCGCGCAGGACTTCACCCGCGCCTCGTGCATCGGCCCGGTCCGGCTGGTGAATCTGCAGCCGCTCCATGACGATATCCGCCGCTTCCGGACGGCGCTCGACGCCCATGGCAAGGGCGCACGCGCCTTCATGAACGCCGCATCGCCCGGGCTGATCACCGCCTTTCAGAAGAACCGCCATTATCCCAGCCACGAGGCTTATCTCGCCGACCTCGTCACCGCGATGCGGCCCGAATATGAGGCGATCGTCGCCGCCGGCTTCGATCTGCAACTCGACTGCCCCGATCTCGCTATGTCGCGCCATACCGGCTACCAGGAGATGGACGAGGCCGCGTTCCTGCGGGTGATCGCGGCGAATGTCGAGGCGCTCAACGCGGCCACGGCCAACATCGCGCGCGACAGGATCCGCATGCACATCTGCTGGGGCAATTATGAAGGCCCGCACGACCATGATATTCCGCTCGAACGGATCATCGACATCGTCATCCGGGCGCGACCGGCAACGATCCTGTTCGAGGCCGCCAATCCGCGGCACGAGCATGAATGGATCGTCTGGCGCGACGCGAAGCTTCCCGACGATACGCTGCTGGCGCCGGGATTGATCGATACCTGCTCCAACTATGTCGAGCATCCCGAACTCATCGCTCAGCGGATCGAACGCTTTGCCGCGATCGTCGGTCGCGACCGGGTGATCGCGAGCACCGACTGCGGCTTCGGCACGTTCGCAGGCTACGGCAAGATCGACCCGGCCGTCACCTGGGCCAAATTGCGCAGCTTGCGTGAAGGCGCAGACATCGCGGCGACGCGGCTCTGAGTCCGGCCGCCATGGTTTCGTTGTTATGAATTTTTCGTCTATACGAATTTAAGCCGGACAGATAAGGTCATGGCAGGCGTGACGGACGTGATCGCGCGGCAATCAGAGAGGCACCATGACCCTGCCGATCATCCATCCCGCCTGGGCGAGGCCGGCCAACGGCATGACCGACGGCTATTCGCTGGAGATGACGGCGAAGGACCGCCCGGCGCTGCGCGAGGCCGCCACGTCGATCGCACCGGAGACGCCGATCGCCATCACCTTTCTGCCGAACGAGACGATCGACGCGCGCATCGCGGCGGCGGCCGACGTGCGCGCCCTGGGATTCGAGCCGATGCCGCATCTCTCGGCGCGGCGGATCGGCTCTCACGACGAACTCGAGCAGATGGTCGCACGCACCGTTGCGGAAGCCGGCGCGCGGCGGATGTTCCTCGTCGCCGGCGATCCACCGGTCCCCGCCGGGCCGTACCCCGACACCCTGTCGCTGATCGCCACCGGAATCTTCGAACGCCACGGTATCCAGGCCATCGGCATCGCCGGTCATCCCGAGGATCATCCGACGATGGACGCGGCCGCGCGCTGGGCGGCGCTGGAGACCAAGCGCGCAGCAATCACGGAGCGCGGGATGGCGACGCTGATCGTCACGCAGTTCGGCTTCGATGCCGACCCTTTCCTGCGCTGGCTGACCGAACTGCGCGCGCGCGGCATCGACGTACCGGTGCGGATCGGCGTGCCCGGCCCCGCGGGCATCAAGACGCTGCTGCGCTATGCCGCCCATTGCGGCGTGGGATCGTCGGCGTCGGTGATGGCGAAATACGGCATCTCGCTCACCCGCCTGCTCGGGACCGCGGGACCGGACCGGCTGGTCGATCGCTTCGCCAACGCGCTCGGCCCCGAACATGGGCCGGTGCGGCTCCATTTCTACCCGTTTGGCGGACTCGCGCGAACGGTCGAATGGATCAATGGCTATCGGCAGGCGCCGCGGTGAGCGCCGACGTCGTCAGCCTCGATCGCCGGCGGCTTCTGCCGCGCAACCGGCACCGGATTCGACGCTTCGCCTTCCGGCTTGGGATCAATCGCGCGGCACAGCAGGTGCTCGCCGATCTGATGTGCCAGTTGAACGCGCAGCAGGACGGGCTGATCGACTGTCGATGCCAGTACGACCGCGCGGCCGGCGAGTGGGTCGAGCACAGCGTGTGGCGCGCTGACCGCGCACCAGCCGGCGAGGATGTGCCGCCAGCGGATGCGGACGCGTTGATCCAGCGCCTGCGCGCTTCGGCTTGGGATAAGGTGGTCATCGATGGCGACTGAAGTCACGCTTCCGGCGAAAGCAGCACTGTTGGGTTTCGGCCAGCCGGTCGGCGGCGTCGTCCAGATCGCCTATGTCGTCGAACATATGGAATCGGCGATCGACTGGTGGGTCGGCGATGCGCGCACCGGTCCGTGGTTCCTGCTCGAGAGCTTCACCGGCCCCGATCATGTCTATCGTGGCGAAGCGTCGCGCGCCGACGTGCGCATCGCGATGGCGTTCGCCGGCCACATGCTGATCGAACTGATCCAGCCCAAGGACGACGCGCCTTCGGTCTACCGTGAAACGATCGCGCAACGCGGCTATGGTTTCCATCATATCGGCATCGCCTGCGCCGACGTGGACGCCGAAATTCCGCACTATCTGGCCCGGGGTTACAGCCTGGCTTTCCGGGCCGGCGTGCCCACCGGCGGACAGGTTGCCTATCTCGACGGGGGCCGGAGCAATCCGGGTTTCGTCGAATTGATTCCGGCGACCCCGGCGATGGATGCCGCGTTCACCGGTTTCTGGCGTGCGTCGCTCGACTGGGACGGAAATAACGCGATCCGCCCCTTCGCTTGAGCGGCATGCTCCGATGCCGGCGACGGTCACGTCCTGGCATTTCGACTCCGGCCTCAGGCCGGGAATGACGGGCCGGGCAGGGAGAGGTTGGATGGCAAAGGCAGTCGGCGAGCGATCGGCATCGTATCAGCTTCTGCTGGTCGGCCTGCTGAGTCTCAATTTCGGCATATTGTTCTTCGATCGCAACGCGCTCAATTTCCTGATGCCGTTCGTCCAGCCGGACCTCGCGCTCACCAACACGCAAGTGGGACTCCTGTCCTCCGGCCTCTCGCTGACCTGGGCGCTTGCAGGCTTCACGGTGGGCCGGCTTTCCGACAGCCTGGGCAAGCGCAAGCTGGTCGTCGTAGTGGCGACCATCGCCTTCTGCCTCTGCTCCTTCGTCTCGGGCGTGGCCGCATCATTCGCGATGCTGCTGGGCGCGCGACTGTTGATGGGCGTTGCCGAAGGCGGCGTCATGCCGGTCAGCCATTCGATGATCGTGGCCGAGGTCTCGCCCGAACGCCGGGGCCTGGCCATGGGTGTCGGGCAGAATCTGGGCTCGAACCTGCTCGGTTCGGGACTGGCACCGCTGGTGCTGGTGCCGGTCGCGCTCATTTATGGCTGGCGCGAGGCGTTCTATCTTGCAGCGGTGCCCGGTCTGATCAGTGCCGCGCTGATCTGGTTCCTGCTGCGCGAACCGCCAGCGTCGGCGCATGAAACTCCCGTCACGAAGATTCCGCTGCGCGACGCGTTGAAGGAACGCAACATCCTGCTGTGCGCGCTGATCTCGATTCTGCTGGTCTCCTATCTCGTCGTCTGCTGGGCCTTCATGCCGCTGTTCCTCACCCGGGAACGCGGCTTCGCGTCGGACACGATGAGCTGGCTGATGGCGACGCTCGGCATTTCGGCGGCACTGGGCTCGTTCATCGTGCCATGGATTTCGGACACGATCGGCCGCAAGCCGATCCTGATCGGTCTTTCCTTGCTGGGCGCGATCCTGCCGCTGGGCGCACTGTATCTCGACGGCACCATCTGGATGCTCGCAATGATCTTCTTCTTCGGCTGGGCGCTCAACGGCGTGTTTCCGCTGTTCATGGCGACGATCCCCTCGGAAACCGTCGATCCACGCCTGACCGCAACCATGACGGGCCTGGTGATGGGGATCGGCGAAGTGCTCGGCGGCGTCCTCAGCCCGTTCGTCGCCGGCGCCGCTGCCGACGCGTTCGGATTGACCGCACCGTTGTGGATCATGCTCGGGCTGTGCATCGCCGCCGGCGCTTGCGCGCTCGGGCTGCGCGAGACGGCGCCCCGGGTGCTGGCGCGCCGTTTGCGCGTATTGGAGCCGGCATGACCGCGAACCTCTCGGACGACGCGCCGTGCGATCGAATGGGCGTGCGCACGCCTCGTCAATCTCTATGCCAATCGCAACGACGCCGGCGACTGGGAGGCGGTGGCCTCGCTCTACACCACCGACGGCGTGATGACCCGCCCGACCGCGCCCGACGCGCCGATCGTCGGCCGCGACGCGATTCTCGCCGCGTTCCGGGCCCGCCCGCCGCGCGCGACCCGCCATATCTGCACCAACATCGTGATCGACGTGCAGGACGCGACGACCGCAGCGGGCGAGAGCGCGATGCTGCTGTTCACCGGCGCCGCGGTGCCGCTGGTCGGATCGTTCCACGACCGGTTCGTGCTGACCGCGGAAGGCTGGCGCTTCTCCGAACGGCGCGGTTCGATCCTGTTCGCACCCTGATCTGTTCGCACGCCGCCAACCGGGTATAAGGGTCCATGTCCGATCCCGCTCCCCCCGCGACCGTCAAGTCGGCGATGCGTACGCTCGACATCATAGAATATGTCGTGTCGCGCGGCCGCCCGCTGGTGGCGCAGGAGATCGCGACCGCGCTCTCGATCCCGGTCAGCAGCCTGTCCTATCTGCTCGGCACGCTCGTCGAGCGCGGTTATCTGGCGCGCGAAGGCCGGCGCTATACCGCCGGGCCGGGGCTGGAGCGGCTGCAGGCGCACACCCCCACCTTCACCTTGGCGGAGGCGGTGGCGCCGCTGGTCCGAACCTTGCGGATCCAGCTCAACGAGACGGCCTCATTCTTCGTCCGGCGCGGCTGGGAGATCGAGGCGCTCGTCACCGAAACCAGCGAACAAGCGCTGCGCTATGCGGTGCGGACGGGCACGCTCGCACCGCTCCACGTCTTCGCCGCCGGCAAGGCGCTGCTCGCGGCGATGGACGACGGGGAGCTCGACCTTTTTTTCGCGCAAACCCGGCTTCAGGCGTTCACCGCGACCACGATCGTGGCGGAAGACGAACTCCGCCGGGAGATCGCCGAGATCCGCGAGACCGGTCTCGCCCACACACGCGAAGAACATACGCCTGGCATCCACGGCCTCGCCCGCGTCGTGCGGATCGACGGCGACGTGGTCGGCGCGATCAGCGTCGCCATCCCGGTCGTCCGCTACGATGCGATCATCGAGCGTCGTGCCGCCGATCTGCTCCTGCGCACCGCGGAGTTGCTCGGCGCCGGTTGAGGGGGGAGCACGCCCTCCCCTCCGTCCTGTCGCTCAAACCGACTGTCGCGTGCGCCAGCTGTCGGCATAGATATCGCGCGCGACCTCCGAATAGGGGACCGGGCTGACGGTGGCGCGGATTTCGGTCTGGACGTGGGGTTCGACCGTGGGCTTGCGCGTGCCGCCATCGGGCTCGCCCCACAGCAAGGTCACCTGCGTGCCCGGCGCGGCGCGATCGGCGTCGAGCATGGCCAGCGTCAGCATCTTGCCCTCGTTCGCGCTATAGCCGATCCAGGTCGACATCCCCACCGTCGCGCCGTCGGCCAGCACCGCGTCATAGGGATGCATCGCATAGACGGCGGACGGGAAGTCCATATATTTGGCGCGATCGCCCTTCTGCAGCGCCGAGCTGATCACCCGCAACACATCCTCGGTATCGAGTGCCAGCGTCACCTTCCTGCGGTGCGGCTGTCCCGCCATCCGTTCCAGCGCCGCGCGGCCGATGAAGTCGTGATCGAACTTGACGAACGGGCCATAGCCCAGGTCCCATGGCGTCAGATAATAGCCCTCGACGCGCTCGGGCACATAGCTGCCGCCGATCGACGCCTTGGCTTCGTAGCTATTGGCCGACAGCCATTCGCGATAGGGCTTCAGCGCGTCGCCGGTGTAGATCGCGGGCAAGGGCGACGGGATCCAGCCCGATTCCAGCGTGTTCGACGCGTAAGTGCGGCCGCCGACCAGGGCCAGTCCGAAGTCGCGGCCGGCGGCAATCAGCGCCTGGCGGACGGTCTCGCCGTCCGCCCACGGGCCGAACAGTTCGTAGCCGGGCTGCCCGGCCATGCCGTGGCGCAGCGCCCGCACCGTGCAGCCGGCGATCGCGAGCGTCGTCATGTGGAAGAATTTGAGATCCGGCGGCGTCTGCCCCATCGCCCGTTCCAGCGTCTTCATCGCGTTCGGCCCCTGGAGCTGGAAGCGATAGGATTTGCGGTTCTCCGGATCGGGGCGGACCGCCGTGCGCTCGTCGCGGACGACGGTCACGTCCCATTGGCCGGTCTGGGCATGATATTCGACCCACTCGATCGTCGGCGCCCGTCCGACCAGGTTGAACCGGTTCTCCTCGAGATAGAAGAGGATGACGTCGCCGATGACATAGCCGTCCGGCGTGACCGGCACGAACTGCTTGGCGCGATCGGGCACGAAGCCCTTGAAGCTGTTGACGCCGAGATGGTTCAGCATCGCGAACGCGTCGGGACCCGACACTTCGAGATCGACCATGTGGTAGGACTGGTTGAACAGCACGCAGGTCTCCGCCCAGGCGCGCTGCTCGCTGCGCCAGTTCGAATATTCGGCGGGCACGCCGGGATAGGCGTTGGGACCGGTCTGCTGGTTGCGCAGCAGTTCGACGATATCGCCGGCCTCGTTCAACAGGCTTTCCAGGCTCGCGAGGGTCATGCGTCTTCTCCATTGCGGTCGGGATCGCTTTCGGGCGGGGGCACCGGCTGCGAACATGCAGGCGTAAGCGGAAGCCTCAATTATGCTGGCAAGATCCCGACCTCTCCGCGTTGTTTCGTATTTCCGAACTGTTCCGTCTTACGAATGTACGAGACGCGCCAGAGGGCCGCAACGGGAAAAGGGAGGGGCAGACGTCCGGCAAAAGCTCGAACGTCAGCCGTTCCCCGGCGGACTTCTGCCCCTGTTGCCGACGGCTGTCGCCAGCCTCGCTTGTGCTGCAGTGCAAACAAGGGCACACTGCCGGCATAAATTCTTGGCGGGGGACGGCAGGATGATCATCGACGCTTGCAGGGTGTATTGATGATGGCCACCGCCGCACCGCCGCGTGGCAAGATCCGCAGCATCCTCGTTGCCAACCGGTCGGAAATCGCGATCCGCGTGTTTCGCGCGGCGACCGAGCTCGGCATCCGCACGATCGCGATCTATGCCGAGGAGGATAAATTATCGCTCCACCGCTTCAAGGCGGACGAAGCCTATCATCTCGGCAAGGCCGACGGCCCGGTCGCCGCCTATCTCGACGGCCGCCGCATCATCGAGATCGCACGCGAGGCCGGGGCCGACGCGATCCATCCGGGCTATGGCTTCCTGTCGGAAAATCCCGACTTCGCCGAGGCCTGCGCCGCCGCCGGCATCATCTTCATCGGCCCGTCGCCCGATACGATGCGCCGGCTGGGCGACAAGGTGTCGGCGCGGCACATCGCGGTCGCCGCCGCCGTGCCGGTGATCCCCGCCAGCGAGCCGCTGCCCGAGGATGATGACGAAGTCCGGCGCATCGCGGCGGCGGTCGGCTATCCGCTGATGCTCAAGGCGAGCTGGGGCGGCGGCGGGCGCGGGATGCGGCCGATCGAGGACGAGAAGGGGCTGATCGAAGCCGTCCGCAGCGGCCGCCGCGAAGCGAAGTCGGCGTTCGGCCGCGACGAGGTCTATCTCGAGAAGCTGATCCGCCGCGCGCGCCACGTCGAGGTGCAATTGCTCGGCGATACGCATGGCACGCTGTTCCATCTGTTCGAGCGCGACTGTTCGATCCAGCGCCGCAACCAGAAGGTGATCGAGCGCGCGCCCGCGCCCTATCTCGACGATGCGACGCGCGAGAAATTATGCGCCGCCGCGATCCGGATCGGCACCTACACCGGCTATGTCGGCGCCGGCACCGTCGAATTTCTCAGCGACGAGCAGACCGGCGAATTCTACTTCATCGAGGTCAATCCGCGCATCCAGGTCGAGCACACCGTCACCGAGATGGTGACCGGCATCGACATCGTCAAAGCGCAGATCCGCATCGCCGAAGGCGGCCGGCTGGGCGTGGTCGACGAGACCGGCGTGCCGCCGGCGGAGGCGATCCGGCTCAACGGCCACGCGCTGCAGTGCCGGATCACGACCGAGGATCCGGAGAATGCTTTCATCCCCGATTATGGCCGGATCACCGCCTATCGCGGCGCGTTCGGTTACGGCATCCGTGTCGATGGCGGCACGGCCTATTCGGGCGCGGTGGTCACCCGCCATTATGATCCGCTGCTGGAAAAGGTCACCGCCTGGGCGCCCAACCCCACCGAGGTGATCGCGCGCATGGTCCGGGCACTGCGCGAATACCGGATCCGCGGCGTCGCCACCAACCTGCCCTTCCTCGAGAATGTGCTGACCCACCCGGACTTCGTCGCCAGCCGCTACACGACCAAGTTCATCGACGAGACGCCGTCGCTGCTGACGCCGACCGCGCGCCAGGACCGCGCGACGCGGCTGCTGCGCTACATCGCCGACGTCACCGTCAACGGCCATCCCGACGTGATCGGCCGGCCGCGGCCGCCGGCGTCGGCGCGGGCGCCGCAGATCCCCGCCCTCGCCACCGCGCCGCGGCCCGGCACGCGCGACCTGCTCGAGCGCGAGGGACCGGCCGGTGTCGCCACATGGATGCGCGCGCAGACGAAAGCGCTGATCACCGACACGACGATGCGCGACGCGCACCAGTCGCTGCTCGCGACCCGCGTCCGGTCGCACGACATCGTCGCCGCCGCCGGCGTCTGCAGCGCCGGCCTGCCCGACCTGTTCTCGCTCGAATGCTGGGGCGGCGCGACCTTCGACGTGTCGATGCGCTTCCTGCAGGAGGATCCGTGGGATCGCCTGAGCGAGATCCGCGAGCGCGCGCCCAACATCATGACGCAGATGCTGCTGCGCGGCGCCAATGGCGTCGGCTACACCAATTATCCCGACAATGTCGTCCGCCACTTCATCGCGCAGGCAGCGACCGGGATCGACGTCTTCCGCATCTTCGACTGCCTGAACTGGGTGGAGAATATGCGCGTCGCGATCGACGCCGTCGTCGAGAGCGGCAAGATCGCCGAGGGCGCGCTGTGCTACACCGGCGACATCCTCGATCCCGCGCGCGCGAAATACAGCCTGACCTATTATGTCGACCTCGCCCGCCAGCTCGAGGCGGCCGGCTGCCACATCCTCGCGATCAAGGACATGGCCGGGCTGCTCAAGCCGGCCGCCGCGCGCGTGCTGATCAAGGCGCTGCGCGACCAGACCGACCTGCCGATCCACCTCCACACCCACGACACGTCGGGCGCGACCGCCGCGACGGTGCTGGCCGCGGTCGACGCGGGCGTCGACGCGGTCGATGCGGCGATCGACGCGATGTCGGGCACGACGTCGCAGCCCTGCCTGGGGTCGATCGTCGAGGCGCTGCGCCATACCGAGCGCGACACCGGCCTGGACGGCGAGGTGATCCGGTCTTTGAGCTTCTATTGGGAGGCGGTGCGCACGCACTATACCGCGTTCGAGAGCGACCTGAAGGCGGGCGCGTCCGAAGTCTATCTGCACGAGATGCCGGGCGGCCAGTTCACCAATCTGCGCGAGCAGGCGCGCAGCCTGGGTCTCGACCAGCGCTGGCACGAAGTCGCGCGCGCTTATGCCGACGCCAACCAGCTGTTCGGCGACATCGTCAAGGTGACGCCGAGTTCGAAGGTGGTCGGCGACATGGCGCTGATGATGGTCGCGCAGGACCTGACTTCGGACGACGTGCTCGATCCCGCCCGCGACATCGCCTTCCCGTCATCGGTGGTGGAGATGCTGCGCGGCGATCTCGGCCAGCCGCCCGGCGGCTGGCCGCCGGCGCTGCAGCGCCGGATCCTCGGCGACGAGGTGCCGATCACCGTGCGCCCGGCGAGCCTGCTGCCCGAGGTCGACCTCGTCGCGGCGCGCGCGACTGCTGAAAGCGAAAGCGGGCAGGCGCTGAGCGAGACGCAGTTCGCCGCTTACCTGATGTATCCGAAGGTGTTCACCGGCTTTGCCGAATCCCGCCGGCGCTATGGCCCGGTCGAGACGCTGCCGACGCCGATCTTCTTCTACGGCATGGCCGCCGGCGACGAGATCAGCGTCGAGATCGAGCGCGGCAAATCGCTGGTGATTACGCTCCAGGCGATCGGCGACACCGAGGACGACGGCAATGTAAGGCTGTTCTTCGAGCTCAACGGCCAGCCGCGCATCGTCGCGATCCCCAACCGCAAGGCTGCCGCCGGCCGCCCGGCGCGGCGCATCGCCGACCCCGGCAATGACGGCGAGATCGCCGCGCCGATGCCGGGCGTGATCGCGACGATCGCGGTGGAAGTGGGCCAGGCCGTGGTCGCGGGCGATATCTTGATGACGCTGGAGGCGATGAAGATGGAAACATCGATCGCCGCGCCGCGGGCGGGCACGGTCAAGGAGGTGCATGCTTTGGCGGGGCAGACTGTGGATGCCAAGGAGTTGCTGATCGTGCTGGGGTAGGGACCGGCGCGCGCGGATACTCCCCGGAACGGGGAGGATTTTGCTTTGCCGATCCGGCGACCTCACCGATCCTTGCGCGCCACGGCCGCGATCAGCGCGCGATCGAGGACGGCCGGGTCATAATAGGATGCCGCCGCGTCGGTCTGGAGCCGCTTCGCGAGCGCCGGCCGGCCGGCGCGCCACGCGGCGATCCTGACGTTGACGTCGCGATCGTTGCGATCGATCGCCCGCGCGATTGCCAGCAGCTCGCGATCGGCGTTGCGCAGCGCCTGCCGGCTGGCGGCAAGCGTCACCGGTGCAAAGCGCTGGTCGATCCGCCCCAGGGTCGACCGCGTCGCCGACAGCAGCAGCCGCGCCGCCGCGACGTCGCCACCCGCCCAGGCGATCCCGGCGGCGGCGATCGCGCGGTCGGCATCGTCGAGATCGTCGCCGACGCGCAGAGGCTCGGTCGCGCCGGGGCAGCCGCCGCGACCCAGCGACCGGACGTAGAAGGCCAGCGCCTCGAGGATCGCCGGCGGCGGCGGCGGGCCGTCGAATTCCTCGACGATCAGTCCAGCGATGAAGCGTTCGAGCGCCTGCGTTTCCGGCGCGCGCGATACCCTGCCCGGCACAGCGAGATCGGGAATCGGGCGCGGATCGAAGCGATCATTGCCGCGGTGCGAACTCATCAGTGAGGCGGTGACGTCGGCGGTGCCGGGTTCGTCCGAAAGCCCCGGAAAATGGAAGTCGGCGTTGCGACGGCCATTGCTGTGGCAGCTTTCGCAGGCAAGCCCCGCGCGCGCGGCCTGGCCGCCCAGCAGCAACGGTGCGCGGAACGCCGCGCGGCCGGCCTCGAAACGCCGGCGATCGCGGGACGTGCGCGGCAGCCGGGCACATTCGCGCGGCCGCGTCGTCAGCGCCGCGACATAATCGGGTGGCTGCATCCAGCGCGCCGCGACGACGGGAAAATCGTCGGGCGGGCGGCGCGGGCCGGGCGCAGTGACGGCGGCGACCAGCGTCGCCGCGACGATCAGGAGCCCGAGCCGTGGCCGGAATCGATCCAACGCCGCAATTCCTCGGCCTCGTAGCAGCCGAACGTGCAGGATTCGTCGAGCTGGGCGAGTTGCGCCCGCGCGCCCGCGATGTCGCCGCGCTCGACCATCAGCTCGCCATAATATTCGGTCGCGCCGCGATGCCCCGGCGCCAGCAGCAGCGCCTGGCGATAATAGGCTTCGGCGAGATCGTAGCGCCTGAGCTTGCGGTTGGCGAAACCGAGATAGGTCAGGATGTCGGGATGCGGACCGAAGGCGCGCTCCGCCCGCACCAGCGCGACGATCGCGTCGCCAAAGCGCTGCTGGTTGATCAGGCCGACGGCTTCGAGATAGGCCTGGTCACCGAGATCCGGCCGCAGGAACAGCAGGCCCGGCGCGATGTCGTTCGATGCCTGCGGCGACGCGCCCAAGGCGGTGGTGATCGCCGCGATCGCGTCGCGCAGATCGGCGGCCTGCGCGCAGGTGTCGCCGCACTGCGCGCCACGCGCCGTGAGCGCATCGAGTGCGGCCTGCGCCTTGTCGCGCTTGCCGGTGGCGATCAGCGCGAGGCCATATTGCTTGTGCGCGGCGATCAGATTGGCGTCATATTTGATCGCCTTTTCGAAGAAGCGGACGGCGCCCTTGGCATCGCTCAGCCCCATCCGCGCGAGGCCGCCGAGATACTGGCTGTTGGCATCGCGCGGCGCGACGGCGAGGACATGATCGAAATTGCGCTTGGCGTCGGCGTACCGGTTCTCGCCCAGCGCGGCGACGCCGGCGCGATACTCGGCCGCGGCGTCATAGCGCGGGGCGCTCTCGCTGGGCGACGAGCCGAGACTGCCGCCGCCGCCGCCACTGCCGGCCGCGATCGCCGGCACAGCGACACAAGCGAGCGCCGCCCACAGTACAGGTTTGAACCGGGTCGATATCATCGGATCACGCTCCCGCCTGAATGGCAATCGTCGACGCAAACCGGGCGATGCCATGCAACCAGCCGCGCCGAATGGAGCCGAAACTACGCCTGGATCGGGGAACGGACAAGGGGATACCGCGGCGGTTGGAGCCGGTCTGCTCAGCCTGGTGCGTGCCGTCATGTGTTTTGCGCGGTTGATGCGCCGATGCCACTTCCACCCGGAACCGGCCTCCCTCGGCCCCGCGCGATGGCGTTGAAGGGGCCCCCGACGGATCCCGCTTTCAACTGTAACAGGGCGTTTTTCGCGATTCTGGCCGTTTAACAGGGGAAATACGGGGTTTCGGGACAGCGCGGCTCACTCGGGAGCCAATGATTTCAATGTGTTGGCCGGCAAATTCGTAATAGGGGCAAAACTGGGGGCAAGTGCGGGCTTTTTCGCTTGCGTTGGGAATCGGTTTACGATTCACCCTTCGGATGGTGCCGCCGGGAAACATTGACGAGCTATCGAACGTCGAGCTTCG